>Ga0116126_1000020_pt1 | contig 152030 bp, 121 predicted proteins | sample June2015DPH_16_5_FD_89730 | JGI IMG/M metagenome (GOLD analysis project Ga0116126, IMG submission 89730) | Peatland microbial communities from SPRUCE experiment site at the Marcell Experimental Forest, Minnesota, USA - June2015DPH_16_40 | ecosystem: Environmental > Terrestrial > Soil >...
ATCTTTACAGTCGGAACAGGCGCGCCAGCACCCTGGAACACAACTACATATCCATAAGGTTTTTTCTGGAGTTTCTGAAAGCTAAAGGGAACGACTGCATAGTGAATGCAACGGGGTCGGGCCGAGCTAACGAATTGAATTTACATGACAATAGGCCCAAGTCATGGCTTATTTGGGCCTTAGAGGTACATTTTTGGCATCAATAATGACCGTTTAACCAGATAACTGAGTTGTCAGATATGGCCGGAGCAGAGCAAAAAATCCTGCGCGGATACGCACGGCGCTCTGTCCAGATCGTAAATGGGGAACTCGGGATCAACGCGAAGGGACGGAGGATTTCCGGAACCGATGAGGAATCGGGTCTCCGCCAATCCCAGGCTTTTTACAGCAATGATTTCGATGGCAATAATAGCCTTCTAAGCACAAAAAATGTCTGTTTTTTGAAAACTAATCTTTAAAAAACAGTATGTTAGCTTGGCCAGACCCCATTCGTACTGAAGGGCGACAATTCACGGCAGCTTTTCCAATTCAGTGACTTTATCACTCACCCACTTTACCTGCGCGGGCTCCTGTTCGCTCAGGTCAACTTTGTCGAGGTAAGCTTTAAGGACGGCAAGGGCCTCCTTTGGACGGCCGGTCTTCTCGTAGACAAGGGCCTTTCCTACGTAGGCGTGCGGAAACCCTGGGTTGATTTCGAAAATGCGATCATAATCCGCGATGGCCTGCTGATGGCGACCCTGCGCCTCATACGCGTTGCCGCGGCTGTACAGGGCGATCACGCTGCAGGGTTCGGTCTCCAACGCGCGGCCGTAGTCGGCGATGGCCAAGTCGAACTGAGACTGATCGCAATAAAGATTAGCACGGCTGATATAGGCGGGCGCGTATTTCGGATCGATTTCCAGGGTTTTGTTGTAATCTTCCAGGGCCTCTTTAGACAGCTTTTTGTCTCGGTACGCGACCCCTCGGTGGAAGTAGACCGGGGCATACCCCGGATCGAGCTCCGCCGCCTTGTTCAATGCCTGAATGGCATCATCGGTTTTATACCGGTTATAAGCCGAGAAGGCGCGAAATAGATACACCCCTGTGTGCTCCTTGATCCGCCCTTCCCGGATATCTTTGAGCACGACCATACATTTTAGCGTTGGATAGTGTTGAGGGTCAACCGCCAACGCCCTGTCGAAGGACTCCTTTGCCCCGGAGAAGTTTCCCTGGGCGGCAAAATCAATGCCCCGCGAATAATGAACATACGCCATCGAGTCCGCATGGGCTAAGCTGGCCGTTGCCGACGCAGCCACAACCATGAAGATCAGTAATGCACCGACACGCTTCATCGTTCCCTCCTTTTAGGCGAGCGCCCGGAGAACGGCTTCGCGAAAGATGTAGTGTTCCGGAGAATACTCTTTGTATATAACGTATACCAAAAACCTCGCCGAAAAATGATTCCCATAAAGAAACGATCGCGCTAAAGATTAATACCCAAATTGAGCGATTCTTGAAAATAGCACGGTGACATTTATACCCATACAAATGTCGGAGGCTGGGCGCTCCTTTTCCAGAGATCATCGGAACGAAGGTGCTTCCAGATGGCTTCGGGGACTTTGATTATCACTCGTCCAGCCGAATGAGCAACGGGGTCGGACCAAGCTAACAAATTGAATTTACATGACAATAGGCCCAAACCATGGCTTATTTGGGCCTTAGAGGTGCATTTTTGGCATCAAAAATGACCGTTTAACCAGATAAGTGAGTTGTCAGACATGGCGGGAGCCAACCTGTACCCTTCACCCCTCCGTGGCGCGTACAACCCGGCGAAACACCACTCCAAGATTGCCCAGCGCCGGGCTGTAGGCCCTCAGTCATCTGCCCTAAGTCCTCCCTCAGTCCTCAGTCCTCAGTCCTGAGAAGCGGCCCCCTCACCCCTTCCTGCTTTTTGCCGTTTCCATTGCCGTTTCTATTGCCGCTTCTGAATGCCGCTTCTGAATGCCGCTTCTCGTCGCCGTTTGGCAAAGCAAAATCACCGCGCGGTACAATACCGCCGACCAATTGCAGATGTCGAAGGAATCGGGGTGTTGAAATTAGCTTCTCACTGTTCGCTACTCCTCGCGTAGCGATAGAACAAAGAGGAGTTATTTTTAATTGTTCACTGCTTCCTGCTTCCTGCTTCCCGCTTCTTGCTTCACGCTTCCTGCTTCTATCTTCTCGCTTCCCGCTCCTGTTACCACCTGTTATCGCGGAGAATCTAATCCAAAATTGCCAATTAAATCAGTTTGTTGTGCGATCGGCCCCTGTATTTGCCCTGTATTTACAGGAATTACAGTAAGCCAATGAAACTCTTTGACAACTGAATATGAGTATCGGATTTTCACTTTTAGGCGCTTAAATCCTGAATCCGTGCTGTTTCTGTGAGAAGATTCCTTGGTTTTCTTCGTGTCTCCTTCGTGCTCTTCGTTAACCTTTTTGGCTCCGGTCTCCGCCCTTCGTTCTAAAGGGTCCTCAGTCCTCGTCACCCCCGAAGTTTCCACTCCGGGGCGTCAGTCCTGGGCTCTCCGCCCTTTGTTCTAGAGGGTTCTCAGGTTTGCTAGTACTTACTTGTATAAGTGCGCGTAAATAATTCAAGTCCGTCACCCCGGCGAAAGCCGGGGTCCAGAAGTGATTGAATTTTATTAAAAATACTGGATTCCGGCCTTCGCCGGAATGACGAGATTAGGGTGTTCCGTTGAATCAAGCACGCCAATTTATGCAAGTAAGTACTAGCTCAGTCCTCCGTGGCGCGTACAACTCGGCGAAACACCACTCCAAGATTGCCCAGCGCCGGGCCGGAGGCCGCGCGTACAACCCGGCGAAACACCACTCCAAGATTGCCCAGCGCCAGGCCGGAGGCCGCGCGTACAACTCGGCGAAACACCACTCCAAGATTGCCCAGCGCCGGGCCGGAGGCCCTCAGTCCTCCGTCCTCAGGTGTTCCAGGAAGGCCGAACAAAGTGGCGAGGGTTCTCGATTTTTCCTTTGCGCCAGAAAAAACGGCCTATGAATACGGATTTCTCTCAAAGGAATCGCGCAGAGACTGTTTCTTTCCACGTCCTCCTTCACGGCATATGATGAGATTATAGATATTCCGATCCGGGCTTTTACCGACTCTCTTACCGCTTCGGTGCTGCCCATTTCCGCAACGACGTTCAAAAGCGATGGGGCAAATCCGGCCGCCTCGAGTGCTCGGGCCATTACCATACGGGTCCCCGAAGATCTTTCACGCAGGATGAAGGGCATTCCCGCCAGTTCATCGAGTTCCACATATTCACGCCCTTCCCATGGATGGCCCTTATAGACGGCCAGCACCAGATCATCGGAATAAATCTCTTCAAACAAGATCCTCTTCTCATCCCACCTGGCGCCGATTATTCCAAACTCGACTGTGCCGTCGAGAATCTTCCGGGCTATTTCGCCGCTGCTTCCAATTTTAAGCGTAATCTGGATCGATGGATAGCTTGCCTTGAATGTCCCTACGAGCCGCGGAAGTATATAGGTGCCGGGAATTGTGCTCGCCCCGACATACAGGGCCCCCGAGAGGTTGCCTTTGAATTTCCCGATGGCTTGCACCGCCTTGTCCCGAAGCTGGACTATCTCGCGAGCGTAGCTGTAAAGCACCTTCCCGGCAGGAGTGGGCAGGATTTCGCGTCCCAGCCGGTCTATGAGTTTTTCTCCGAGCGACTCCTCCAGTGCCCGGATATGCTCGCTTACCGTGGGCTGCGCCAGACTCACAGCCTCAGCCGCTTTGGTGAAGCTCTGCAGATCGATAACCTTGCAAAAAATCATGAGCCGGTGGATATCCATCTCAAATCCTTTGGTATCGGGAAGCGGGAATGTTTCTTTTCACTTCTGCTCCAGTTTCTAATCCTGTCAATCCTGCCAATCCTGTTAATCCTGTCTAAGGCCCTGTCTTTTTCCAAGACTTTCCTCTATTTGCTCCAGCTCCAGAACTTTTGCTTCCCATTGGCCGGTTAACTCGTGAATCGTGCCCTGCGCCTGCCGGTATTGGGCTTGAATCTCCACGGCCAGTCCTGCCTGCCTGTAGGTCTCAGCGTCCGCGAGCTGCTCCCTGAGACGCTCCAGTTCAACGTGCCAGGCATCGAGGTCTCGCTCGATGCTTTCAATCTGGTCCTGAACTGGTTTTTTGACGCCGAAGAGTCGCTTCCTCCACTCCGCCTCGGCTCTCTTTTGGACCGTGCGTGCTTTGGCCCCTGAACCGTTGCCCTCGGGTTTTCCCTTCGCCGCGTTCTGAGGAGGGACATCGAGGCGGGTTTTCCAAATTCGTTGAAAGTCGTCGTAGTTGCCGGGGAAAATCTGAATCTCGCCCGAATTTACCACCAGAATCTTGTTTGACACACCGTTTATGAACCGCCGGTCGTGGCTTATAAAGCAGATTGTTCCGGGGAAATCGCCAAGAGCTTTTTCCAGAACCACCCTGGACGAAATGTCGAGATGGTTTGTCGGCTCATCGAGAAGTAAAAAATTTGCACGCTGCAGCAGGAGTTTGCAAAGGACCAGGCGCGCCTTCTCACCTCCGCTCAGCACAGACGTTTTCTTCAAAACGTCTTCCCCGCGAAACAGAAAGGCCCCTAAAAGCCCGCGCAACTGTGTCTGGAGCATGTCGCCGCATACGCATAGCGCCTCCTCGAAGACCGTGGCGTCGGGATTGAGCTGCTCCCATTGATGCTGCGCATAGTAGCCGGCCGTTGTATGAAAGCCGGCTGACAGCTCTCCGGAACTCGGCGGGACAACCCCGGCGAGAAGTTTTAAAAGGGTACTCTTTCCCGCCCCGTTAGGACCGAGAAAAGCGATTTTGTCTCCGCGCTCTATAACGAGGTCTATCCCGGAATAGACGTTGGTGTCCCCGTAGGATTTACTAACGTCCCGCAGTTCCATAACTCTTTTCCCTGACCGGGCCGGTGTGGGAAATGCAAAATGGATTTGCGACTCCGCAACTGGAGCTTCAACTTTGTCAATTCTTTCCAGCATCTTTATGCGGCTTTGAGCCTGCCCGGCCGTCTTTTTATCGTAGCGGTTCCTGTCTATGAATCTTTCGAGCTGCCTGATGCGATCCTGCTGGTTTTTATAAGTTGCAAGGCGCACTTCCATGCGCTTAGCCTTCTCTTCGAGGTAAAAATCATAATTCCCGGCGTATTCGTTGAGCGTCCCTTGCTCGATTTCAATTATGCGCTGAACAGTTTTATTGAGAAAAGCACGGTCGTGCGAGACCAGGATAAAAGCCGATGAGCAGTGCAGAAGATAGTCTTCCAGCCACAGAAGGCATTCCAGATCGAGGTGGTTTGTCGGCTCGTCGAGCAGCAGCAGGTCAGGTTCCGACAAAAGAAGCCTCGCCAGCTCAAGGCGCATCACCCAACCACCGCTGAGTTCCGATACCGGAATGGTAAACTGGCTGCTTCGAAACCCCAAGCCTTCAAGGATTTTCCCAGCTCTTGCTTCAAAGTCGTATCCAACCAGGTGCTCCACCCGTTCGAGCGCTCTGGCGTGTCTGGTTGCAAGGGCGGTCAGAACCTGATGGTCCGTTTCGCGGTCCAGCTCCAGTTGGATGGACTCCAGTTCGGCCCGCAGATGCTGTGCATCGTCATGGACGTCCGTAACGCGGGCCAGAACGGATTTGTCGGGCGCCGGAACCATTTCCTGAGGAAGATGTCCGATTCGAAGGCCCCTGGTTTTGGCGACACTGCCTGAATCGGGTTCGATAACGCCGAGCAATATCTGGAACAGAGTGGATTTGCCGGATCCGTTGGGACCTATAAGGCCGATCCTCCGGCCGGGATGCACGTGCAGGGACACTCCATGAAAAAGCTCCCTTTTCCCCAGATATTTCGAGACATCATTTACAGACAGCAAAGAAACGACTCCTAAAGGTGCAAAGTGGCTTAGGCTTATTCTATTTTAACTTTAAAGCGCGGAAATTCCATTTAGGCTCGATGCCCATGAAACTTTCCCGGATTGCCATTCTTATCAGGAAGCCGCTATGGTTTGAAATGAAAAGAATTCTCAGAACCATTAAAAAGTGCTAAACAGACGACTCTATTATAATGTTTTGCAAGGAGCGTTAGTAACTTGGTCAATCGTGAATCCACTTCCGATCCGGACCTACAGGCAGTAATATTCGACTGCGACGGCATTCTCGTGGATTCCGAGCCGCTGCATTACAGGGCCTTCCAGGAAGTGCTGGCCCCTCTGGGGCTCGGACACGATTTCCAGAGTTACCTGGAGCATTTCGTAGGTTTTGACGACCGGGACGCTTTTATCTACGCTTTCAAAAAGGCAGGGTTGTATCTTGCCCCGATGACTCTGGACAGGCTTATCGAAGCGAAGGCCCTAGCCCTCAGGGACCTCATCGGACAGGGGGTCCCCAGTTTCCCCGGAGTAGTTGAACTGGTAAAGGAACTGATGGACAGAGGGGTCCTGATGGCTGTAGCATCAGGGGCGCTCCGGCAGGAAATCGACGCCTTCATAGCATCTCTGGGCCTGAACGGAGCGTTTGCCGCAATTGTGGCGGCAGACGAAGTAAAGAAGAGCAAACCCGACCCGGAGACCTATCTTCTTGCAATTGAGCGGCTGAGCCAGGTCAAGGGACCCAACAGCCTTGATCCGATGAATTGCATTGCAATAGAAGATACCCGCGCCGGGATCCAATCGGCTAAATCGGCGGGGCTTCTGGTCATTGCCGTTACAAACTCCTTTTCAGTACCTGAGCTTACTGAGGCGGACGAAGTGATCGGCTCTCTTTCGCAACTCAGCTTCCCCGAAATGGTGAAGCTGCTTAAACGGCGGCGCCAGGTGCGACAATGAAACGCCTGAACATCCTTTTCGTACTGCTCGGACTGTTGGTCCCCTTGACGGCGTGGGGGGGAGAAGCTGCGCGAACCGACCTGCCCCAGCCTCTGGGCAAAGAAGCCGCCGTAGAATATGCACTGGCGCACAACAGGGCTTACAGGGCCGCTTTTGAAGACGTCTCGGCAGCCGGCGAGAAGGTCTCGCAGGCCAGGGCCGACTTCTTTCCGAAGCTCGACGGGTCCTATGCATATACAAGGCTCTCCGATCAGCCCATTGTCTCTATACCCGGTACGCCATTCAGGAATGTCCCCTTTTCGATAGAAACCAGCAACAGGTGGCAGGTCGATCTGGTCCAACCTCTGTTTACCGGGTTTGGACTGGAGTCCCAGTACAAGGCAAGCAAGCTCGGCCTGAAGATATCGCGATACCAGCTCGAAGAAGCACGCCTCAACCTCATGCGCGACGTTCAGATCGCCTACCTCCAGACGCTCCTCGGGCAAAGGCTCGTTGAAGTGGCGCACGACAATGTGGCAAGCCTGGAAGTGCAGAAAAAGAACGCCGAAGTCAATTACCAGCAGGGAGTCACCGCCCGCAACGATATCCTCAAAGCCGATGTAGCCCTGTCTGAAGCGATTCAGCGGGAGAGAAGCACCGTAAAACAATTAATTGTTCTTCGCTCGAACCTGAATCAACTCATGGACATCGAGTTGCAGGAGAAAGTCGAACTGGCCGGAATAGAGGCAAAAACTTACCAGGTCCCCGATCTGCATCAGCTTTATTCTGCGGCCGAGGAGAAAAGACCGGAATACCTGGCCATCAAAGCCTCGATTGAACAGGCCGAATATTCAAAGACAGCGGCCCGGAGCCGCTATTATCCACGTATCTCCGCTTTCGCTCAATATTACCGGGAAGGCGAAGATTTAGGGGCCGATAGAAATCCATTCGCAAACTATGAAAACGCGGCCGTGGGCCTTAGAGTGGACTGGAATTTATTTGAGGGCGGCAAGACAAGAGCTTCCGAACTCGAATGGGAATATCGCGTGAGAGGGATCGAGCACAGACGCGACGACCTTCTTCAGAAGATCCGGCTCCAGGTGGAAGACGCATACGAACAGCTAAAGGTGGCGAAAGCAAACATCGACACTACCAGGACCGCAGTCGAGCAGGCCGAAGAAAACGACAGGATCACCACTTTGCAGTACAAGGAGCAAGTCGCGATATTCCTGGAGGTTTTGAATGCACAGGTGTTTCTGGCCCAGACGCGTGCGGATTTTTATCAGGCCCTCTACGGGTACGAAATTGCCAAGGCTGAACTGGAAAGGGCAATTGCCGGGACCATAGATTAGTTTCGATAAGAAAGGACCCGCTTCCCGCGCGGTAGCGGGCAAACCCACGACAGACTTCGCCCTGCGAAGGGCTTTCACGGCATCGAATATGGCAAACGAAAAACCAATCGAATCCGAGCGCCCCAAAAGTAACGGCGGTGGGTGGCGAATCAGGATCGGAGGATTCATCGTCCTGGTTGTGGCGGTTGTGGCGTGCATCTACTGGTGGGTTTTCGCGAGAAACTATGTATCTACCGATGATGCTTATGCCAGGGCGGACAGCGCGATGGTTAGCTCCCGAATTCCCGGAACTATCCTCAAAGTGCTCGTGGATAACGATTTTGCGGTCCAGACCGCACAGCCCCTCATCGAACTGGACCCGGCCGATTACAAAATTGCGTTAGATAAAGCAAAGGCGGCGCTCGACGGAGATGAGGCCGAAGTTAAATCCGCAGAAATAATGGTGCCCCCGGTCAATATCCAGACATCCTCTCAGGTGGAGGCCGCAGAGGCTGTACTAAAGGCTGCCCAGGACACTGAGACTCAAACCAGGCACAATGTTCAGCAGTTAAGGGACACCCGCACCGCCGCTACAGCCGATTTCATCCAATCTGAGCGCGACTACAAACGCTTCGACAGTCTTTCAGCTTCCGGCGCGGGTACCCAACGCCAGCGAGAACAGGCACAAACGGCGTATGAAAAGGCGAAGGCCCAACTGAAAGCAGTAGATTCCCAGATAGCCGCCTTGGAGTCAGCTCTTGCGGCCTCCTCTCAACAGGTGGCTAGAGCCAGGGCTCAGCTTCAGACCGCAAGAGGCGACCGGGCCAACGTAGATGTCCAGCTCCACAAAGTTGAGGCTCTCAAAGCTAAACGTGACAAATCAATGGCCGATCTTGAGGCAGCTCGTCTCAATCTCTCTTACTGCGTGATTGCGGCGTCGATTGACGGCTACATTGCCCAAAAGAATATTCAGGTAGGCGACCGGATCGAGCCCGGACAGGCCCTGATGGCAATTGTCCCTCTAAGTAAGATCTACGTTGAGGCAAATTTCAAGGAAAATCAGCTTACCAACGTGCGTATCGGGCAGCCCGCCTCGGTATCGGCCGATATCTATCCCGGATATCCATACACGGGGAAAGTGACCGGAATCAGGGCAGGGACCGGCGCAGCTTTTTCCCTCATTCCACCCGAAAATGCCACCGGCAACTGGATCAAAGTCGTTCAGCGGGTTCCGGTAAGGATCGAACTGGACAAACCACCTCCCCCTGACCATCCCCTGAGGGTTGGAGCGTCACTGGAAGTGACCATAGATGTGGCGAACAGAAGTGGTTCGCTTCTGCTGCAAAACACCCCGAACATTGCTCTACGGCCGCCCTCAGAAAAACCATGACCTCTGAGATCGAGTACCGCCCCAGGGTCAATAAATGGGTTGTAGCCCTCTCGGTGATGCTCCCGACCTTTATCGAGGTTATGGATACGAGCGTAGTCAATGTCTCCCTCCCACATATTCAGGGGAGCATGAACGCGGGGGTGGACGAGGTCACATGGGTACTTACGTCCTATCTCGTCTCCAACGCCATCATAATTCCTATTACGGGTTGGCTGGCCAGCGTTTTCGGCAGGAAGCGCTATCTGATATTTTCCCTTTTGCTTTTCACTGCCAGCTCGATTCTTTGCGGCGCTGCGCCATCGCTTGGCATGCTCATCATGGCGCGGGTCCTGCAAGGTCTCGGCGGAGGCGGACTCCAGCCGCTTTCTCAGGCAATTTTGCTCGAAACCTTTCCGCGGCGCGAACACGGGATGGCGATGGCCGTTTTCGGTATGGGCGTGGTAATGGCCCCCATAGTCGGACCGGTCATAGGAGGGTGGATCACTGATGAATGGTCCTGGCGATGGGTTTTCTACATCAACCTGCCGGTCGGAGTACTCGCCGTCTTCATTACGACTCTTTTCATCCACGATCCGGCCTACATAAAGCGGGAAGTGTTCCGCATCGACAAATGGGGGCTTTTCTTGCTTACCATTGGTTTGGGAGCGCTTCAAATCGTCCTCGATAAAGGGGAGCGTGAGGACTGGCTTCAGTCTAATTTCATTCTTATCCTCTCAATTACGGCTGCGCTGGCTTTGACTCTTTTCATTATTGTGGAGCTGCACACCGAACATCCCGTTGTCGATCTCAGGGTTTTCAGGGACAGGAGTTTCAGCGCCGGCACCATAATTATGTTTCTGGGCTTTTTCTGTCTATTCGGGAGCTTCGTTCTACTGCCCCTCTACACCCAGCAGCTAATGGGATATACGGCGCTTTGGGCCGGATTGATCCTGGGTCCTGGAGGTATATCGAGCTTTCTTGTAATGCCCCTTGCCGGCATTTTGATGAGAAAGGGAGCCAAACCATGGCTCCTGCTGTTCGCAGGTCTAAGCATCACCTCTTATGCATTATGGATGATGTCTAATTTCAACCTCCAGGCGGACTTTTACTCGATAGCCTTGCCTCGGCTGGTCCAGGGGCTTGGCCTTGGGCTGTTTTTTGTTCCCCTTTCCACGGCAGCTTTCTTTAACGTCCCCGTGGAGCAGATGGGCAATGCATCCGGAGTCTTCAACCTCGTGAGAAACCTTGGGGGCAGTTTCGGAGTCGCCTTCAGCGCCACGCTCCTCTCGCAGCGCGCCCAAGTCCACCAGACCTTTCTTTCTGAAAGAATCACTCCTTACAATCCCGCCTTCCGGGAGGCATATCAAAGGACGCACCATTTTCTCCAGATGAATCATTCGGCGGCGGCCCCATCAACGGGAGGACTTGCATTCCTCTACCAGGAGGTTTTGCGCCAGGCGAGCATACTTTCGTTCAACGACACTTTTTATGCACTTTCCATCGCGACAGTTATTCTCATTCCTCTTACTTTATTGCTGAGAAAGGGGCGCTCCGGGGCTGCCTCATCTGAAACAGGCAGGCACTGACCCGGGCGTAGATTGGTTATCTGAACAGATTTGGAGGAAAACAATTGCAGATCATACCCGCAAGCGAAATTGCAAACAGGATTGTCGCGCTGCAAGCGCTGCTGAGGAAAAATGGAGTCGATGCCGCAGTAATACGGCAAAATGCAGATATGTTCTACTTCACAGGCACGGTTCAGGATTCTCACCTCATTGTGCCCTCCTCGGGGAACCCGGTCTTCCTTGTGCGGCGAAGCCTTGTGCGAGCTGAGGCGGAATCGCCTCTGCGTCCCATAATCCAGATGAAGAGCATGGCTCAAGTGCGCGAAGCCACCTTTGAAGCATGCGGGACCAGCGAACCCAGGACAATCGGTTTAGAACTGGACGTGCTGCCCGCCAACACATTTTTCTTCTATGACGAAAAGATATTTCCCAAGCAGCAGATCGTTGACATAAGCGGCCTCGTACGCCAGGTACGCATGATAAAATCACCATGGGAAATCGGGATAATGCGGGATGCGGCCGCCATATCGAAACTGGTGGCTGAATCGGTCCCTCATCTTCTCAGGCCGGGAATGACCGAACTGGAACTGTGCGCCGAACTGGAGGCCGTCTCACGCAAGGCCGGCAATTCAGGAATGGTTCGCTTGAGGGCCTTCAACATGGAGATGGTTTTCGGACATATTCTCTCGGGACCCAATGCCGCAGTCCCTTCCTATACCGATGCGCCTACGGGAGGTCCGGGCATTTCTCCGGCATTCGGACAAGGCGCCGGATACAGAAAAATAAACGCCGGTGAAATTGTGAGCGTCGATACGATGATTATATCCAACGGGTATGCAAACGACCAAACCAGGAATTTCTGTATCGGCCCGCCTCCCCCCAGGCTCGCCGGTGCTTACGAATTCGTTCAGTCCGTGCATGTCCGCTTCAGGGACCTTGCGCGTCCGGGCGCCATCACGGGCGAACTCTATGAGGCCGTATGGCGGTGGGCCCGAGAAGCAGGCTGGGCCACGTGGTTCATGGGCTGTTCCGATCCAAGGGTTACCTTTGTCGCACACGGGATAGGCGTTGAAGTCGATGAATTTCCGTTTATCGCCCAGGGGCAAAAATTAGAGCTTCAGGAGGGAATGGTTTTTGCCTTCGAACCTAAGGTAATAATTCCGGACGAAGGAATTGCCGGACTCGAAAATTCCTACCTTGTCACAAGCGACGGCAGTGAATCTTTGAATACAGCCACGGAAGAACTGGTGATAATCTGAGCGGAGAGTGAAATGAATGAGGACCTGGACCGTAATCTGGACTTGTGGAAAAGCCGACTCGAAAAAGCGTGGCGCGGAATTCCCAAACCCTTTCGCAGCGAACGGGCCGTTCACAGAACGCTTCAATGCCATTTACACAGGATGCTGAGCGAACTAGGCTTCAGTACCGTCGCCGACTACATGCCTCCACGAATCGCCGACAGGCCGGTTGACGTTATAGCAGTGAAGGAGGATAACGAAATAGTTTATGCCGTATGCCTGGACACTCTGGTGACCCTGGCGGCGGTCAAGAGCCTCAGCAGTTTCGCAGCATTGAACAAAGTTATTTTCACAACTGGTATGCTTGAGAAGAAAGTAAAGGAAAGCAGGTTTTTTCTAAAGGAAGAGATAAAGCACATTCATCTGAAGCCTTTTGACCATTGAGACCTCCCGCTCTTTGACGCTTTCCACCGCGTTATCGAAAGCGTCTCCGTTGGCCATTAAGCTGGCGCTTCAAAGCGGTCCGGCATCGGCGCACTCGGATACTGCATTTTAAATTTTCGGAACCGGTCAATTTAAGGAAAAAACGGCGATTCCACGGCGCAATCCCGCCGAAATGACGCTAAAGCCTTACATGGCGGGGCCGGGAGACTTAAGTTTTTTGAAAATCAAGTGGAAGTATTAATCCTTTAAATCAGACGACAATTACTGTATAAAAGTTTGCCATAACTTTAAATTAATCCCAGTTCACGAAGGTTGCGCAATGACTGAAAAAGCTGTCCTTCAACGCCGTTTTTTGCTGGTACTCCTTTGTTTGTTTATTATCCCGTTGAAATTTGGAGCCGCCCAAGCGGCCGAACCGAGGGTCTTCAGTCTGGATCAACTTGTCCAAATGGCCCTTGAGACCAGCCCTGAGTTAAAAATGGCCGAACAGGACGTGCTGGTGGCCAAGAGCGAACTTAAACAGGCTAAGGGCGGCCTGTGTCCACAGATTGATGTTACCGCAATAACCGGTCCGGTCGAAGACGCTCAAGCCCCCACGGTCATAACGTCAGGTCCCCTGGCCGGCACGATCATGTCGCGTGATGAACCATGGGATGTCGGTATTTTCGGAAGGCTCGATTTTGCTATCACACAGCCTCTCTATACGTTCGGGAAGATATCCAACCGCAAAGATGCCGCAGCATTAGGGGTCGAAGCGCGCGCAGCGGCCAGGGAACAACGGCAAAACCAGATCGTTCTTAACGTCAAGGAGCTTTACTACGCATATCTCATAGCTTTGCAGGGCAAACACGCCGCCAGGGATGCAGACAGTTACGTAAGTGACGCCGGCAGGCGCATCAAACGATTACTCGAACTGAAAGCAAAAAACGTCGATCCCAGCGATCTCTACAGGATGGACGCTTTTGGGGCCGAGGTTAAGGCTTTTGCCGCCAAGGCCGACTCAGGATCTCACACCGCCTACACCGCTCTAAAAACAGCAATCGGATTGCCCGAACACGAAGAATTCACGATCAAAGAAACCGAGCTGCCCAAAAATCCGGTGGCCCTTGAACCTGAAGAGGAATATACCCAGCTTGCCCTGGCAAATAGACCCGAACTCACCGCAGTGAAAAAAGGTGCCGAAGCCAAGGGAAAACTGTCTGACGCCGCCAAATCCGACCTGTATCCGTCCTTTTTCGCCGCCGCCGTAGGATCGTTTGCCGGCGCACCCGACCGCCAAAAATTCGAAAATTCATACATACCCGATGATTTCAATCATGCTTACGCTGGAGTTTTTGCCGGGGCTCAATGGCACTGGGATTACGGTATCGGAACGGGAAAGCTCGACAAAGCGAGGGCCGAGTATCAGAAGATGCGCAATACTCAGGAATTCGCCGAAAGAAACATCCCCGTCGAGGTGATAAAATATTACCAGGACGCTGTTGAAGCCTACAAATCCTTCACGGCTTATGAGCAGGCGGCCGTTGGTTCACGCCGGTGGATTGTTACGGCTTTTTCCAATTTCGACCTTGGGATCGGCACAGCCCGTGATATGTTCGATGCAATTGACCGTTATGGTAAAAACCAGGGTGAATATCTGCGGTCTTTGTACGACTACCACGTCTCGCTTGCGCGTTTGGATTACGCGACAGGGAAAAGACCCGATATGCCTTGAAAAACCTCCCCGGGAGGTGCATATCTGATTCTTATATGAAAATTGTTACAGGTTTCCAGCCGGGACAAGAATGAATCTGTTTGCGAGATTCTCGAAAGACCTCGTGGCTTGGGTCCTTCCCAGGCCACGTTTTATTCTAGCTGCCGCCTTGCTGAGCGTAATCGCTTCTCTCTGGCTTGCGGCTGTTCGGCTTGAAGTGCGAACCGCGCAGCTTGAGCTCATCTCCCCCACACATCCACTTATAGCCAAAACGCGCATATTGGGCGCATTCAATTTCCACGGTAAAAACACCTTAGCCCTTGTCGTCCGAGGCCCCACACAGAACAGGGCCATCGAGTTCATGAACGCCATAGTTTCAAAAATCCATGCCGACCCCGAACATTTTGAATACGTATTTTACAGAATAAATCCGGATGAGTTCAAAAAATGGCTTCTGTATTACCTCGACAAACCCGAACTCGTCAGTATCAGGAACACACTCGAACGGAACTCTGTTCTCGTCCACAAGATGGCCGTTAACCCTGACCTGCTTAATTTTTTCAAACTGGTAAACCAGGATATGGCCTCCAGGATGGTCGGCGAGTTTTTTACCGGCTTTCTCGACGAGAAGGTGGGCCCGGGAGACGCCGGTAAAGAGACCAAGCCGTTGGACCTCGAATTTCTGATAAAGGTCCTCGATGGGTTGTCAGGATATCTTTCCGACACACAAAAGTATGTTTCCCCCTGGTCCTCATTTTTCAAGAGCGGGGAGTGGGACCTGGAAAAAGAGGGCTACCTTTGGGAAGGCAAAAAGAAGTTGCTGGTGGCCGAGGTGATGCCCAGCCAGGTTCTCGGACAGGTGAGCAAGAGTCTGGGATCCATTAGCCAACTGCGAAGTTATATACATGAACTCAAGACATCGGGCTTCAGTGACTGTGAAGCCGGAGTCACGGGGCAGGAAGCGCTCGGTAACGATGAAATGCTGACGGCAATGGACGATATGACCAATGCGACCTGGTTATCCATACTCGGAGTCATGCTGGTAATGGTCTTGTTTCTTCGAGGGTTTCGCCATCCGCTGATAATAACCCTGTCTCTTGCCGTGGGTCTGTGCTGGACATTTGGCTGGACGGCGCTTTTCATAGGTCATTTGAATATCCTTTCGATCGTCTTTGCTCCGATGCTCTGTGGTCTTGGAGTTGATTACGCTATCCACTGGTTTGCCAGATTTGAGGAGGAAAGAGATCTCCATGACGGGAGTCGCTCCGATATTATCAAAAGGGTAATGGACAAGTCAGGTCCCGGGATAATGCTGGCGGGTGTGAGCACCGCATTTTCTTTCCTTCCCTTTATCCTTACTGGTTTTCGGGGACTGATGGAACTCGGCATGATAACCGGGATGGGAATTCTTTTTATCGTGTTGGCCGACTTCACAGTACTGCCTGCACTAAGTCACTATCTGGCTGCCGAAAAACCTCTTTCCAGACGATCCGCCACTCAGGGAAACAACAGGTATCTTCTACGGCTCGGCCCGAAGGGCGTACGAGCTGTTCTCGCCGCAGCTCTGATCCTCAGTATAGTGGGTTCCGTCAGCGCTTCCAGCGTAGTGTTCGATCTGAATCCTCTGCGCCTCCAGCCCAAAAACTCTGAATCGGTCTATTGGGAAAAAGTCCTGGTCGAGAATTCCGACCGCTCGATAATTTCGGCGGGAGTCCTCACCCACTCGCCGGAAGAAGCGAAAAGCGAGTCGGCAAAATTCAAAGCACTGCGGACCGTTTCGAAGGTGGATAATGTATTCTCACTGCTTCCTGAGAACCAGGAAGAAAAAATACCGATTTTGAGGTCTATTGCGCTCCTGGTTCCCGAGCTGAAACCATCTGTTGCACTCTGGGCAACGGAACGCGGACACAGCAACCTCGATGGGATAGCAAGTCCAAGCTCCGGTCCATCCTACAAGGCCGAATTGATCGAGGTCCTTCAGCGGATCAGGTTCAAGATGCAGGATGAACAGGCTGAGAAGTGGGGAGCTTCCAAGCCCCTGGTGGGACAAATGGTTAAGGTCAAGGAAGCCGTAGACAGGATCGTCCAATCCCTTGACAATTCATCCGCTGAGTCCGAGAGGCTTTCCGAATACCGCCGGCGTTTTAAAAAAGACGTTATGGAGCAGTGGAGCCTTATAACAGAGAGCTCTTCCGCTTCTCCAATGAGTATCCTGGACATCCCATTTCAACTGAGAGACCAGTTTTTTCAGGAAGGTAAATACCTTATCAGGATTTATCCCAGGGAGTCAATTTGGGAGGAAGGAGCATTGACGCGCTTTGTCAACGACCTCCAATCGGTGAACCCTGACGTCTTGGGCGACCCCATTAATCTGTATGTTTTTGCGTCGTCTTTCAAGAACGCCTCAATCAACGCTTCCATTTACGCACTGGTCGCCATCGCGCTGCTTCTTCAATTTACATTCCGCAGTTTGCGGCTTATGCTTATATCTATTATCCCACTCGTGGTAGGAACGATATGGACAGTGGGCATAATGGGAGCAGCAGGCTTCGATTTCAATCTTGCAAACAGCATATTCATGCCGCTCGTGGTCGGGGCCGGCGTGGAATACGGGGTGATCATTATTCATAGATGGAGAGAGGGCCGCACAGGGTATGGGCGCCTTGCTTTCAGTACGGGCAAAGGGGTCATCCTGGCAGCCTTGACCACCACTATTGGCTTTGGCACGTTGATGATATCAAACCACAGGGGTATTTTCAGCCTGGGTTTTGTGGCGTGGGCAGGGAGCCTCTGCGTTCTTGTAGCTGCACTGTTCATCCTGCCCGCAATTCTGTCTTTTGTGAAGGAGCCGGCCCCGGTTGCTGACAAGGAGGCTATAAATGTTCGGCTTTAGGATATGGAATTTTCTTTTCGCATTCTTTTTGATCGTTATCGGTACCGCCGCCCCTCTGAGAGCGCAATCGGGCGCTACCGACAAGGTGCGCTCAGTGCTCGACCAGGCCATGGACATCCAGACCAAGCCCGCACTCCAGGGACCTGAACACCGCAAAGAACGTGCTGCGCAGATTCGGAAACTGATTTCTGAAAATTTCCTGTCCGGGGAAATGGCCAGGGAATCGTTGCAAGGCTATTGGGAGAAGCTTTCAGCAAAGCAGCGCGAACAGTACCGGGCGCTTTTCACTGGCATTTTCACCGATTCCTATTCCAGGCGCGTTTTGGACTTCCTCAAAAGGGAGACAATTCAATACCCCGGTGAGACTCCCGAAGGTAAATACATAAAAGTGAACACTATAATAATGCGAACCAATGAGCACATCCCGGTCGGCTATGTACTGGAGCGCAAAGACCGGAAGTGGATGATCAGAGACGTGATAATCGATGGAGTAGGTACGGTCGAAACCTATCGTAATGGTTTCGGCACATTCTTAAGAAATAATCCTTTCGATACTCTTATGCAGAGGATGGCAATTCAGAAAAGGGCCGGGGACGAGCTTTCATCAGAATAACGCCGCCTTATCTGAATGCCGGGGCTTTAGGGCCTCGGGTCGCCGTTTTTATTTCTAAAGATTGGCTTTCTGTCAGATGCTTTCCACCTATTGTGCATCCACAAATACTGTTCGGGAAACCTCCGGATTACTTCCTCCATTTTCAGGTTTATCTCCACAGTGATTCGCAAGATTTCCGAGCGCTCATCCGTATTATGCGGATCCGGCCAAATCGGGTCGGAAATGAATCCTTCAAAAAAGTAGGGATCTTTCGTGCGGCACGCTGCGACAACGACAACCGGGCGCCCATGCCTGATAGCGAGCATCGCCGGGACCGGAGTAACTGTGGCGCTTTCTCCGAAAAATTTTACCCTTAGCCCCCTGCTGGTCTTTTGATCCGGAAGCATCCCGATCGATTTCCCCTTCCGCAGCATGCGTTCCAGGGAGAACATTGCGTTTTTCTTAGGAATCATGAAATGCCCGCTCGATATGCGGCTGGAGAAAATAGCACGTTCGAGGTAAGGATTGTCGAGTGGACGAATGACTATGGCAAGTGGGATGCCGATCAGAGCGCTGACATAAGGCATCAGTTCCCAGTTGCCGAGGTGCGGCGTAACGAAGATACATCCTCCGGCCTCGTCATGAATCATCTTTGCCTTCTGAAAGATATGTTCGAGATGCTCGGTCTTGTAGCGACGGTCGCGGATGATCCCGGCGCCATCCAGGCGAAAGGGCGATCTTATAATTTCAACAGCGGTCAACAAGAAAGCTTTGCAGCTCGAGCGGGCAAGCTCTCTTATCTCCTTTTCACTCATCTTGTCGCCGAAGGCCATCTTGATGTTTTGCACGGCTATCTTACGTCTTCGAGGTATAGTAGCGTAGAGCGCGTATCCGAGAAATCCGCAAATTACCCGGAGCGCCCTTATAGGGAGGGACCTGGCGATGGCGACAGTGACATAAAAGGCCAGGTATTCGACAATCTGGAAAGCCTTGCTCCTCCTTTTTTTCCCCATGTTCAGCGAGCCCGGCCCTCGACCAGAACGCTCGAGCACTGGCCGATTATTCCATAACTAACAGATAGAAACCTTCTGCCCCTGGCCTGTTTAGCAGAGGCTGAAATACCCATGCCTTCGAAAACCGCTTCGGTTTTCGAGAAGTTAAGCGTACCCGGAACACAGCCTTCATTGATTGCTTCGATTCCGAGGATAACTTCACAGATGTCGCTTGCCGCACCCATGTGCCCGGTATAGGCCTTGAGGGCGCAAACGGGGACTTCATCTTTTGGACCGCCCATGATTTGAACAATAGATTTAAGCTCCGAGCGGTCCCCTTTGCGCGTCCCACTTCCATGAGGGCATATAAAGGCCAGATCCCGCCAGTCGACGGCCCCATCCTCCAGGGCAGCATTGATGGAATTTTTCGAAATTTGCTCCGGAACGCTCAAGCTTTTCGCCTGCGGGACCTCAATGCAGTTGCCAAACCCTTTTATTTCGGCCAGAATTCGGGCGCCCCTGGCCTCTGCCCGTTCTTTTTCCTCGAGCAATATGGCGGCGCCCCCTTCGGCGGGAATGAATCCATCTCGGGCCCGGTCAAGCGGCCTGAATGAAGCTTCACCATGCCTGCACCTGGACAATATCCCGAGTCCGTCCATTTCGTACATGGGGATTTCCGTGATCCAGCATCCACACCCTACGGCAAGCGCAACATCCGCCTCTCCTGCACTAATTTTGCGCCAGGCGAGCTCCAGGGCGTGGGCGCCACAGGGTGAAAGGCTTGCAAGGCTCGTGTTTGGACCCATAAACTCGAATACAGCTGCAAGAAAGCTGAAAAGATTGTTGCTAATCGATTCGAGCAGAAAAAATGGATTTACCTTGTTCATAACGGATTTGTTGAGGATAGACAAATCCGCTCCTTTTTCGACGTGCTTTGTCGCATCCTTGAAGGCTGGGTGCATGAACTCGTATCCGACCTTTGTTAGGTCCCCCGAAGCTATCACTAGAGACCTGCGCTCCCTCGGGACAGTCGAAAGATCGATATTCGATATCTCCACGGCCTCCCTTGCTGCTTCGAACCCGAGTACCGCCCCCCGGTTCAGGAACCGCACCTGACCGGCCATGTTGCCCGGAACGCCATTGGGCCGCTCCAGCCCATTGACTTGTCCGAAAAACTGGAGATATTCAGGCAGGCCTGCGCGCTCATGGCGTTCGATTCCAGTCCTTCCGGCCAGCAGACCCTTCCAGTTAGCCTCAACCCCCATTCCCAGAGGCGTAACCAAGCCCGTTCCCGTCACGACAACCTGCCTTCTCGAAGACATCGATAAACCCTTAAATACTAATGATATTAAGTGATTGAAGAATTAATCCCTGACTGCATTCCTAAATTCCCGAATCTCTGCGGGTAAGTATTTGAAAAAACCTTTTTTGTTCTTCCACTTCCTCGATGGTTTCCAGGCTGACCAGGTTCCCCTGAAACTCCGCCTTGACCTTGCGTTTTCCATTGACCCTGGCAGCCCCGCTGTAGATCTTGAGGTCCTGCGAAGGTGCGGGACCCACGCTTACGCTCAGTTCCACCTGGTCACCGGGAAGAACAAAGCCGTAGAAACTACACTTCAACACCCTGGAAACCAGAAACCATTTCCGGAAATCGGAAGATGCCGCATCAAGCCAGCCGCTAAGCTGAACGAGAGCTTCAAGGAGCATTATGCCCGGCATGATCGGGTTTTTTGGAAAATGGAATTCCAAAAAGTCCTCGCTCATGGCCACATTTTTAACCCCGGTTATCTTATTCCAGGGCTCAAGGACCATTATTCGGTCAACTAGAAGGTATCGCATGGTCTGGCTTCCTCCCCGATTCCAGGTCCGGTTTGTCCGCGGTAAGAATTACGGACGCGATGGCAAAATCCCCTGAATGAGAAATGGATACCGTGTACTCGTAAACTCTTTTCCGGCGCCCGATTTTTTCTGTCCAGCCACTAAGCCGCAGAGAAGGTCTTCCGGACTTCTCCGGCACAACTTCTATTTCGCGCAGCGCGCTGTCTATTCCGCTACCCGACAATCCAGTTCCGAGCGCCTTCATACAAGCTTCCTTGGCCGCGAACCGCCCGGCCAGATGAACGTAGGGGTTTGGCCTGGAAAAGCAATATTCCCGCTCCCCGTCCGTGAAGATTTCCGAGGCGAGTTCGGGGCGCGCCAGCATGATGTTCTTCATTTTCGAAACAGGTACGATGTCAACCCCCTGCAAGATGTGCATCATGAGAAGCTCAAACCTCCATCCACCGGGATTGCCTGCCCCGTGATGTAATCCGAGAGTTCTGAGGCAAAAAAGAGGACAAGGTTAGCCACTTCCTGCGGCTTGCCGAATCTTTGAGCAGGTATGCGGTCAAGAAACAGTTCCCCGGCCCGCCGCCTGGTGCGGGTGCTCATTTCCGTTTCGATAATACCGGGCAAGACCGCATTTACCTGGATTCCCTTGGGCGCAAGCTCGATCGCACAAGCACGGGTAAATGAGATCAACCCGCCTTTGGACGATGCGTAGTTGGTCTGGCCCCGGCCGCCGCGAATTCCTGACACAGAGGCGATGTTTATGATTTTTCCACAGTGTGTGGGGACCATCAATTCAGCGCCCATGCGCGTCGTCAGGAACGCTCCCCTGAGGTTTACGTCATGGACCATATCCCAGTCCGCAACACTCATGGCGAGCAGGAGCGTGTCACGAATCACGCCTGCATTGTTTACCAGAATATCGAGCTGACCGGAATAACTTCTGATAAATTGGAAAAGCCCGTCCACCTGAGCCGGTTCACTCACGTCCGCCTGGAAAATCTCCGACTCAAACCCCTCTGAGCATAGCTCATCCCGGAGCTTTTCGGCCCTATCGCCGGATTTATTGTAGTTTATGACGACCTTCGCGCCCGCGGTCCCGAGCGTCCGGCTTATGGACGCGCCGATACCACGAGCGCCTCCGGTGACAAGGGCGGTCTTCCCGCTGAGGTCTAGCTTCATTTCACATCGCACCTGAATATTTTCTTACCACAATCGTGGCATTCTGCCCCCCAAAGCCGAACGAGTTCGACAGGGCTGCACGAACGACTTTGTGTCGCATAACATTTGGCACGTAATCCAGATCGCATTTCGGGTCCGGATTGGATAGATTTATTGTCGGATGGATTTCATCGCCGGCAACCGAGAGCACGGTAAACACAAACTCAGGTCCACCCGAGCCGGCCAGCAGATGACCTATCAGGGACTTGCTCGAACTTATCGCAAGTTGGTTTGCACATTCTCCAAAAACGTTCTTTATGGCGATTGTCTCGGCCAGATCGTTCAGCTTCGTTGATGTGCCGTGAGCGTTTATATAATCGATTTCACCCGGCCCGATCCCCGCATCCGCCAATGCCCGAGACATGGACCCCTCCGCCCCCTGCCCTTCGGGATGAGGAGCGGTCAGCCGCCACGCATCCATAGTGGAGGCGTATCCTGCAACTTCAGCATAAATCCTTGCGCCTCGAGCCAGCGCGTGAGACTCATCCTCCAGCGCAGCCATGCCCGACCCTTCACCCATGACAAGTCCGGACCTTTTTCGGTCGAAAGGACGGCAAAGGCCCTCAGGCTCGATTTTCGATGAAGCGGCCGAACCGAGCAGCACGAAAAATACAAGCCCCACCGGGTTTATCATTGAGTCGGCGCCTCCAGCCAGCATGAAGTCAGCTTCTCCTCTTTTGATAGTCCCGTAAGCGGTGCCCAGGGCCTGAGTCGCCGATGCGCAGGCGGTAGTAATCGTCGTGTTCATTCCATTCAGACCGAATCTGCCGGATATAGCCGCAGCCGGCTCGCTCGAATTATTGCGGATTATCGATTCCCGGCTAACCCGGTCCAATTCAGCCGCAAACCGCGCTGAATCGAATTCTCTCTCCGGGCTGAGCCAATTGTAAATGTCTTCCAGCCGATTTATTCCAAGTCCGGAGCCCAACGCCACGCCAAACCTCGATCGGTCTCCTCCGTTTTGCGCTAACCCCGCGTCGCTCAAAGCCTTTTTTGCAGCCCAAAGAGCAAAAAGGGTCCGGCGCTCCCCTTCTTTTTCAGCCTCGCAGGGGAACTCGCGGCAAATCCGGCCCCAATCATCGGCTGAAACCTGTCCAACTGCCTGAACGGACGATTTTCCGGCACAAGGCAGCTTGACTCTACTCACCCCGGAGACCCCCGACAGCGCTTTGCGCCAGTTCTCCTCGACTTCCAGCCCCAAAGCCGTGGCAAGTCCAAGACCCGTTACTACTACCTTTCGGTTGCCCATCTTAACCTTTTTCAGTACCCTTCCAGCCCCCGTAGTAGCGAAACATTCTACGCAACGCATCCTGGTCCGTTACGGAAGAATGGAAGTAGATGATTCTGCCGATCGATGCTATTTCTCGGCCATCAACCCTCATCTGCGCCGAACCCAGCGAATCGCTCGTCGATGTTGACAACAAGCGTCCGGAAATTTCAGCGGAAAAACCGGGCCTCAGATCTGGGGCCACCTTTACATCCTCGATCAATGACATTACGGCCGAAAGCCGAAAATCATGGGTATGTATTATTAGCCAGCCCAGGAGTTGAGCCATGGCCTCAATGAACATCACCCCCGGGATGAGTGCTTCCTTGCTGAAGTGCCTGCGGAAATATTCTTCAGAAAGACAGAAGGTCTTTATCCCTGTAATCGATTCCCCGGGCGTCAGGATAGTTATCCGGTCATAGAGCAGAAGTCTCATATATTTTCACCGGCGGTTTTCTCGACGATCATGGAAGCGCACCCGCCTTCATAACTGATCCCATTTATGAGGATCCGGCCCGTGTTTGATGGGCCCATGGGCTGGCCGGCCTCCTGTGGCAGGTATGGACAAATATCCCGAGGCAACAGTGCCAAATCCGGAATGCTCAGCGCAATTGCCGTATTCAGGATAGGTCCGGCTGCAAGCGTTTCGCCCAATGTTTTGGCAGTAGCGACCATAACAGGCGCTTCCAAATCCATGTCGAAAATCTCTCGGACAGCTTCCAGCTCGTTTTGACTCAAACTTCCGAACATAATCAAATCGATCTGGTCGGGGCCAAGTCGGGCCCGAGAAAGCGCTCCCTTGATCGCGGAGCATATGGCCTGCCTGGAAGCAAAAGCACCTCCTTGGTCCTTTTCGCACGCAAAACCGAAACCAACGACCCTGGCAAGTATGTTTGCCCCTCTATCAAGGGCGCCTGACAGCGGCTCCAGGACAAGCATCGCCCCGCATTCTCCAAGGACAGTCTCGGCAGTCGCCCCAGTTGGGCTTCCCACTCCCGATTTGCGCTCAGGCGGCCGAATCAATCCCTTCAACTTGGCCCGAGCCAGGCTGAGAGGCGATATCTCCTCACTCACACCCCCTGCCAGCGCCACCTTTGCTTTCCCTTCCCCCAGAATTTTGACTGCCTGGGCGACAGCTTGAATCCCAGCGTCCCCGTGCGGCGAAAAAACGCAGTTCTCGCCGCGCAGACCATAGTGTATGGCGACCTGGCAAAAGACAACATTATTAAGCATGCCTAGAGGCCACAAAGGATAAATCTCCTGCCAACCGGCGGGAAAGAATCTGTCGTAATCCAGATCGCCGCTTTGATTCAGCGACTTGAGCACAGCCGGAAGCAGGTCTTCGACGTGATAATCAACCATTCCCATACCAGCGAAAAAGCCGATATCTTGAGGATCGAACATGCCCGAACCAATTCCCGCCCCGCCCAGGGCTTCCTCTGTGGAGGCCATAAGAAGCGATAGATGCTTCCCCATGGACCTGGCGAGCTGAGGATGAATATCGGTCTTGATTGCGGGGGGATTCTTCACCTGAGCTGCCAAAAAGCCCGACTCGCCGGCATCGAAAGCCGTAATCTCTCCTATGCCGGATTTTCCGGACGTCAACCCTCGACCGATTTCCAAAATCGAATTGCCGAGCGAGCACACCGCTCCCATCCCTGTTATAACGATTTGATCGCTCAAAGGAGATAAACTGCTATCAGGGCTGGCTTTCATTGGCGGAATTTACCAAAGCATAGACAGGCGTTTTGCCCGCCGAAGCCGAAGGAATTGGATAGCGCGATCCCGTGTTCCAGTTCGCGAGCCCTATTGGGAACGTAGTCCAGGTCACATTTCGTGTCGGCGAATTCGTAATTGATCGTCGGCAGGAGCACGGAATGGTTCATGCCCATTATGGTAAGACCTGCTTCTATTGCGCCGGCGGCCGCAATGGTGTGGCCTATCATCGACTTGTTGGAACTGACTGGAATCTTCTTCGCTCTTTCTCCCAGAACAGTCTTGATCGCCAGGGTCTCTATCTGGTCATTTTGCAGAGTCGAAGTCCCATGAGCATTAATGTACTCGATATCAGCGGAACTAAGACCGGCATCTGCGATGGCCCCCTGCATGGCAAAAGCGGCGCCGTCCCCTTTAGGATGAATGTCCGTTATCCGAAACGCATCGGCTGACGAACCATATCCAAGCACTTCAGCGAAAATCGGAGCCTTTCGCTCAAGAGCATGATCGAGGCTTTCGAGAACCAGCGCCCCGGCGCCCTCGGACATGACGAAGCCATTTCTTTTTCGGTCAAAGGGCCTGGACGCTTTCTCGGGAGAGGAGTACCTCTCGGCAAGCGCGCGGATCATTACAAATCCGATAAAACCCGAAAAGTTGAGGTTGGATTCGCACCCTCCCGCAATCATCGCGTCCGCCTTGCCCTCTCTGATGATCCCTAGCGCTTCGCCGATCGCCTGCGCCCCCGCCGCGCAAGCGGAAACAATAGTAAGGTTGCTACCCCTGCAACCGAACAGAATCGACAGGATGGAGGTGGCTACATCAGGTTTTCTGCGGAAGAAATTAAAGAAGGAATAGACGCCGTTTCTTGTCAGGCCGTTGACATCCCAGACGTCTTTACCGCGATAGCGATATAAGAGGAGCATATCTTCGATCGAAGGGTTTTCACCGTGATATCCGAGGCTTACACCGATTCGATCCCTGTCTTCGACTAAATCCAGGCGGGCCGCTCCGACGGCTTCAGAAACCGCCGATATCATGAGCTTGAGACCGCGTGAGCTACATTTTTCTATTCCCTGAATCCCTTTAGCCCGAGGAGTATTCAGCCAGGAATCGTCCACCTGTCCTCCGATTCGGCAGGGCAACCCCTCCGTTTCGAAAGAACGCAGGAAATCTATACCAGAGACCCCGTTTCGAGCATTTCCGAACGTTTCCTGACTGTCTTTCCCGATCGGGGTGATCATTCCATAACCAGTAACGACCACCCGCTTCCTTTTGCTCGGCATATTCAAATACGATCCTGAGAAGCTTATCCTGTCGTTAAAAGATTTTCTTATTCTCCTGGACCTGCTTCAGCCAGCTTTCTATGAGGTCATCACCACTGGTGAATGTGGCTGCCTCTCCACACGCTCCGCAATATATGCGGGTTTCCTCGCGCAGGTTCCAGCTTTGGGCCCCGCAGTCAGCACATTTCTCAGGCAGCGTATCCAGAAGGTCCATCACCCCTTCGACGAGAGAGCCGACCGTAATCATCGCAGGCAGATCGTCCATGTCCATGCCGGCATTAAGCTTATAACCTGACCCGTCGTACCGAATGGCCAGTACTTCGGCGCCTTTGCCGGTCAGCTTGCCGTCGGAATCGATTGCGGTTTCTTCACCGAACAATTCCTCCATATGATCAAGAACGGATCGCCGAGCCATTTTGATCCCGAAAGTCTGCTCCAGGCGGTAATTTATATCCAGAAAATCGAGCGATTCAGCCCCGAGGTCTTTCATCAGGGAACTCTCCGGCTTAACACTCTCCGGATTGATATCGATTCCCTCCGAGATCGCTTTTCTTACCTCCTCCAGGACCATCTGTTCCGGAATGATATTTTGTTTCATTATGAGTCAACCCCTTTTCTTGATTTCTGCTCTCCTGCCCATGCGGGGCGGTATAGTCTATTGCTCAGGCCATTGTCAACCACAATGGTCTGGCCGCTAATCCCTCGAGCGGCGGGGCCGCAAAGAAAAACAGCTACGTCCGCAATGGCGTCCGGACTTACACAAAGTTCTTCAGGTATGTACTCAAGCTCTTCCATATGCTGCCGCAGCACCTTGAAAGAGTCCGTTTTGACCACACCACCGCAGATTCCGTTGACGGAAATGTTCCTGGGAGCGAAACTCTCGGCGCAATCTCTCACTACCGCTTCCATTGCCGCTTTCATGCTTCCAAGTGGGTATGCAGGATTGTAGAAACGGCTTCCGAGACTAGATATGAAAACGATTTTACCCCCCGAAGCCCCAAGTAGACGCAAAGCCTCCTGAATGCAGAAGATATTCCCTATGTAGTTGGTTTCGACAAGTTGTCGAATTTCCCGCTCGAGCAGCTTTTCTATCGGCTTGAAAGGAGCTTTGGCCGCGTTGAGTACTAGAAAATCAAGCCGGCCGTACCGACCGGAAATCAGCTCGACCATCTCCCTGACAGATGATTTCACTCCAATGTCAGCCTCGACAACAAAAGCTTCACGCCCCAAGGTCTCGATTTCGCGGCAAACCTCCTCGGCCTTTTTCCGCGAACTACCTCCGGCTTTGGAGTGATTTATAACCAGGTTGGACCCGGCGCGCGCAAACGCCACAGCAATAGCGCGGCCGATTCCCCTCGAGCTTCCGGTTACAAGCGCCACTTTACCTTTGAAAAAGTCCTTTTCCATCACAGCCAAGAAACCATTGCGTCAAATTCGATGATCAGTCCCAATAGGTCTTATGAGACTCATATGCACTATACCGACAGCCACCTTTACTCCAGTCAACAAAAGCAAGGGATCGTTCAATTCAGGCATGGCATTAAAAAAATTATCTTAGCACAATAACCGAATTTTACAACCGGTTGCCGGTGGGAGTTTGTCGACGAACCAACCCGGCTAGGGAAAGGAACTCATGTGCCGAAAGAGTTTCCGGACGTCTTTTCGGGTCAATCGCGGCCTGCTCACAGGCGTCTTTTATGGCGCCGGAAGAAAGACCCATGGCGCCCGTGAGACTGTTCGCCAAGGTCTTTCTGCGCTGCTGAAACGCTTTGCTGACCAGTTTTCTTTGAAAATCAAAATCAGAACCCACGGGGCGATCATCGGCGAAATCGATGCGAAGCACAACTGAATCTATTTTGGGAGGAGGATAGAACTGGCCTGGCCCGACGGTGAAAAGTATGCGCACCGTCGAGTAAATCCCGAGCAGCACCGAGAGCACCCCGTAGTCTTTGGTGCCTGGAGAGGCGGCAAATCGCATTCCAACCTCCTTCTGGACCATAAAGACAGCCCGCTCGATTGCCGGAAAACTCTCGAGCAGGTGAAACATCAAAGGAGAGCTGATATTATAAGGAAGATTGCCCAGCACAATCAGGCGTTTTCCCTCTCTGTCGCAAAGATTTACAAAGTCAAACGAGAGTGCGTCCTGTTCGTGAATTACGGCCTTGTCCGCCTGTACTCTTTCACGCAGATACTCAACCATTTCTCCATCCACCTCGATCAGATGAAGCCTGCTAACTTCAGGCAATATGAAACGGGTGAGCGCTCCAAGCCCCGGACCTATCTCGACAATAGCATCGCCATCTCTCAGTTCGGCGCTTTGAACGATCCTGAGGGCGGTTGCCGGCTGCGCAAGGAAATGCTGCCCCAAATGCTTTCGGGGCCGGGATTTGTTCTGATGAAAATACTCACTGGGCGATAGCAAATCAGGCATAGATAGGTAGACTCACCTGGATTAGAGTGTCGCAGGCATGCTTATGCCCCGGCAAGGCCATAAGCGGAGGACCTTCGCAGCCACCGCTCGCCTTTCAAAGAGAATATCCAGCCTGCCCGCTTAACGTGAGTATGCGTCCAGCTCAAGCATCCCATGCTGGGGACCCGAACGTGTCCAGATGCGGTACGCGGCCGATGCGATCATTACGGCGTTGTCGGTGCAGAACTGTACCGGGGGCAGATAAAGCCGAAAGTTTCGGGAGGCGGCCTCTTGCCCAAGCCTCTTCCTCAGCCTGTTGTTTGCGGCAACTCCGCCTACGGCAGCGATATCAGACAGGCCACAATGTAGCGCAGCCTTGATACTCTTTTCGACCAGCACGTCAACAATAGCCTCCTGGAAGCTCGCCGCGAAATCCCCTAATGTGTAAGACCCAGCCCCGCTGCACGCAGAATCGGAGACGGGCGGACCGTGCTTGCGGATAAAATTGGCGGCGGCGGTTTTTAAACCGCTAAAGCTGAACTCGAGAGATTCTTTTTCAAACCGGGAGCGCGGAAATTTAATCGCCTCCGGATTTGCGCCGAAAGCGAGTTTGTCGATCTCAACACCACCTGGATAGCCAATGCCGAGAAGTTTTGCTATTTTATCGAATGCCTCTCCGGCCGCGTCGTCCCTCGTTGCTCCCAGCAGCCGGCTGCCACCCTCCCGATCAACCCTGTATAGAGCGGTATGGCCACCCGAAACGACCAGACAAATGAAGGGGTTCTCAGGTATGCCGCTGGAAATGAAGGCGGCCTGGATATGGCCTTCGAGATGATTGACCGCAATGAGCGGCTTGTCGAGAGCATAAGCCATAGCTTTTGCGGCGCTCAAACCGACCAGCAGCGCTCCGACAAGGCCAGGGCCTTGCGTAACCCCAAGAACGTCAAGTTCTTCGCAGGAGACACCCGCCTGTTCCAGCGCGCTTTCGATTACAGGGATGATATACTCCAGGTGCTTCCTGGACGCCAACTCGGGAACTACCCCGCCATAAGGGCCGTGAATGGAAACCTGGCTGGCAATCACGCTGGACAATATTTCTTTTCCGTCCCTGACAACTGCTGCAGCGGTTTCATCGCAGGAAGTCTCAATTCCCAGAACTATCACTTACATGTTCCTATCTTGCGCCATCAATGTTAAAAGCAATTTTAATCGGAATTTTTAAATCTATCATACATCCTTATCAAAAGGGCCTATTTAGTTGGTTTCAAATGAGATTTCCGGTACTTACTCGGCAATGTAAATTATTGCAAACTACATTTTTTGACCAACCCATAATGGAAATTCCTCTTCCCAAAAATCACCTTTCTGGCATAATGCCGTGTTTCGGGCGACTCCCCCCTCTAAAACTGACAGCGACACCCGGAAAGTTTAAAAACACCAAGGGCTTATTTCTTCTTAACGCCTTACTGTCTAAAGAAATGGATACACGCGAGCATGACCAATGCAATGAACAGCATAATCCGGTATTTTCTCGACAATTATCTGCTCGTTCTGGGCTTCTGCGGCCAGGGATTATTTTTCGGCAGATTTCTGGTCCAGTGGATTGCTAGCGAGAGACAACGCAGAAGCGTAGTTCCTATCGCCTTCTGGTATTTCAGTATCGGCGGCGGCGGGCTGCTTCTCATCTATGCCTTGCTGAAAAAGGACCCCGTGTTCATTCTCGGACAGGGGGGCGGTCTCATCATATACTTTAGGAATCTCTACCTGATTCACACGGAACACTCCAGAGGCAGGGTCTAGCGTGCTTATGAGCCCCAGGACGCTGCTCTACTCGACTGTTCTCATCGTGCTGTGGTCTGCAATCTTCACCACCACGATTACCCGTCCGGCACTGTTCGACGACAATGATTCCTTCCATGCTGAGGTGGTACGCGAAATGGTCCAGTCGGGTGACTGGGTTACCATGAGAGTAAATAACGGCATCAGATACCTGGAGAAGGCCCCTGTCATGTACTGGCTGGCGGCCCTGTCGGTTTCCGCTTTCGGGCTTCATGACTGGGCTGTCCGGCTACCCCTTGCGCTGTTCTCCCTTTTGTTGATATTGCTGGTCTTCAGGTTCGGAGCGCGGTTCTGGGACGAAAGAACAGGCTTTTACTCAGGGATTGTGATCGCAACCTGCCTCGGCCTTTTCGCTTTCACCCGGATATTTTTGCCCGATGTGATTTTATCCTTCTTTATCGCTCTTTGTCTCTACATGTACCTGCGCATAACAACCGAAGAAGGCGGGGGCAAAAAGGCCGGACCCGTCGACCTGCGGTGTGGTGCACTTTACATCTCTGCCGCACTGGCTGTGCTGACAAAGGGACTGATCGGCATCATCTTTCCGGCCTCAATCATTTTTGTGCATATTATGGTGACTGGAAACTGGAAGGTCATCAGGCGGCTTCAGATCGGGTATGGTATCATAATTTTCCTGATAGTAGCGGCGCCCTGGCATGTTGCGGCGGCCTTGGCCAATCCAGATTTCCTGTGGTTCTATATTATCCGCGAGCACCTTTTGCGCTATCTCGGCATGCGGTATCCCAAAGATTATGATACCGTTCCTCGCCTGCTGTTCCTGGCCCTTCACCTTGTATGGCTGTTCCCATGGAGCGCATTCATATGGGGGCTTGTCCGAAATTTTCCAAGGTCCATCCGCCCGCAGGAGAAAACCGAACGGACTTGCCTTTTTCTATTTATCTGGATTGGCGTTATTCTGACATTCTTTTTGTTCAGCACAACCCAGGAATACTACACGTTGCCCACCTTAGCCGCATTCGCTCTCCTGCTCGGCAAGGCCATGGCGGACTTCGACATGCGGCAGCCCTCCCCGAAGTGGGGCCTAATGGGCCTCGGGGTCTTAGCCGCCGTGACGCTCTTAACAGGCGCAGGAATGATCGCGCTCACATGGTGGGGCAACCACTCTGAAGCGTCGGCAACCCTCGCCGGAACTCTTCGTGCTCAATCGGAGCCCTACCTGCTCACTTTCGCGCACCTTCACGACCTCACAGCGGCAACTTTCAGCCATCTGGCTCCACTGGTGTATCCGACCGCCGGCTTGCTGATCCTCGGCCCATCCGCCGCATTTTTCTGCGCTCTCCGCAACCGCCGGATGCTCTCTTTCCTCGTCCTGGCCACCTTGATGGTAGGACTGTGCCATTTCTACAATGCCGGAATGGTAGCCTTTGAACCGGTGCTCAGCTCCAAAAGCCTCGCCAAAGTCGTCCAATACCACTATAGGCAGGGAGATAAGATCGTCATAAACGATTTTTACGAGAGAGGTTCAACCCTCAATTACTACACAGGTCTCCAGGTTTACGTCATGAACGCCGGGTACGGAGTTCTCTGGTACGGCCTGCAAGATAAAACAGCGCCAAAGTTGTGCCTCACGCAGGATGAACTGATCACCGAGTGGAGGTCCGGACAAAGGATTTTCCTGTTCAGTGAACAAGGACCGCTCGATTCTTTCCTTTCATTGCATCCTGATTTTAATTATCGGGTATTGGCCGAGAGCGGCGGAAAGAAAATCCTGATAAACTGGTGAGATGAATTTAGAGATTTATGGAATCTCCCCCCTATTTCTATAAGGGGGAAGGGCGGATCTTGTACTTTACCGACTTCTCCGATATTTTTCTTCTGAGACCAAAAGACCAAATCCTTCCCCTTAGAGTCGATCAAAAGCTACATCTTAATCTGAACTGCCCGTTCCCCCCTGGAGGGGAAATACCCTAACCCTCCAATTCCATCATTTTGCCATCTCATTTGTCTTGACTTGCTTACAAAATTACCTGATATTTCACGGACACATTCGCTTCCCTGTTCATTACGTTGGAAGAGGTCAACAGATGAAATTCTGGCGTGTTCCCCTGGATACAGAACAGATCGTCGTTTCCAAAGGGATGGTCTATATCATAGAAGACCGATGCAAAGGGTGCGGCTACTGTATTGAATACTGCCCAAGAGATGTTCTCGAGGCATCCGAGCGCTTCAACTCGAAGGGATACCACCCTCCGGCGATAAAACAGCCTGATTTGTGTGTAAACTGTCACTATTGCGAGGCCATCTGCCCCGATTTTGCGATTTACTCCCTGGAAGTTCCGGTGCAAAGCATTCCCGAGCTTTCAATCCAATAACGTTTATGGATTTTTTCTTTTTATGAAACCTGCAGTTCTCACCGGAGAGCATTTCATGGATGGTGACTCGGCATGCGCGGAGGGGGCGCTTGCCGCCGGCTGCCGCTTTTTTGCCGGGTATCCTATCACGCCGGCCACCGAAATAGCCGAGCACATGGCAAGGAGGCTTCCGGAACTTGGCGGGGTCTTTATTCAGATGGAAGACGAGATATCCGCAATGGCCGCAGTTCTTGGCGCTTCCTGCGCCGGGACAAAAAGCATGACGGCGACCTCCGGTCCGGGGTTCAGTCTGATGATGGAAAACATCGGACTCGGGCTCGTAATGGAAACCCCATGCGTGGTAGTAAACGTTCAGCGTGCAGGTCCTTCGACGGGCCTACCGACTCTGGGCGCTCAGGGTGATATGATGCAGGCCAGGTGGGGCTCCCATGGTCATTACGAGATTATAGCACTCGCCCCTGCTTCGCCCCAGGAGCTTTTCTTCCAGACCATTACCGCATTCAACTTGAGCGAAACATACCGGCTCCCCGTAATGATAATGGCCGATGAGGTAGTGGGTCACCTATTTGAGAGGGTCATCATACCCGATCCATCAAAAATAGGGCTCCAGTCCCGCCCCCGTCCAAAAGGAAGAAAGGACCGTTTCAAACCTTTTCATCCCGGCCCGAATGGAGTAGCTCCAATGGCTAATGCCGGCGAGGGCTATCGGGTTCACTTTACGGGTCTGACTCACGACGAAAAAGGCTATCCGGTGATGACCCCCGAGGCGCATTCGGAGATGGTCTCACGAATAACGGGAAAAATCCGGGCGAACATCAGCAAGATCATACAGGTGGAAGAGTACCGGCTGGAGGACGCAGATGTGGCGTTGATCTCTTACGGGATCAGCTCACGGAGCAGTCTGGCCGCCGTCGATGAGGCTCGGGAACAAGGCATAAGAGCCGGTCTTTTGCGACTGGTAACCGTATGGCCTTTCCCGGAGCATGCAATAAGAGAGCTTGCAAAACGGGTGAAGTGCCTAATAACGGTGGAATTGAACCTGGGGCAGATGCACCTGGAGGTACAAAGGTGCGCCGGAGGTATGGTCCCCGCCCTGCTGGTCGGTCATGCCGGAGGGACGGTTATTACACCCGCCCGGATACTCGAAACAATACATGTCGGAAGCGGTCGGGGATAAACCGCGGACTTATAAGACCTGTTGATTTTGCCCGGAAGGATCGCTCTTAGCCTGGAGTCAGGACGCGCATGAACAATAATCGCTCCCAAAACCATCCCCTGGATAATATCCTGCGGACCGATCGCATCCCGCATATATGGTGCCCCGGATGCGGAATCGGCACGGCCTTCTCCGCCTCGCTGATCGCCATCCAGTCAGCCGGCACGGACCTGGCAAACACCGTAGTAGTGTCCGGGATAGGGTGTTCGGGAAGAGGCGCCGGCTACGTCAAGCTCGATTCCTACCATACCACGCATGGGCGGGCAATCCCGTTCGCCACTGGCATGAAGCTGGCCAATCCCGAACTGAGCGTTGTCGTTTTCAGCGGCGACGGAGACCTGTTTGCAATCGGTGGAAATCATTTCCTTCACGCCGCCAGAAGGAACATGGATCTGACAGTGATCTGCGTGAACAACTTCAATTACGGAATGACCGGTGGACAGGCTGCGGCTACAACCCCCAATCTGGCCAAGACGTCGACCACACCGCTTGGCAATCCTGAAACGCCATTCAACCTGCCCCTGCTGGCATACGCTTCCGGGGCCACCTACGTTGCACGCTGGACAATGCTTCATACGCGCGATCTTACTCAATCGATCGGCGAAGCTCTTGCGCGCAAAGGCTTTTCGTTCATCGAGGTTCTCGTCCCCTGCCCTACCGGGTATGGGCGCAGAAACAGGCAGAAACCGATTGATTCGCTCAAGATCTATCAGGAAAAGACAATAGTAAAAAATGGCGCAAATCCTGCCGAAGTTATCCTGGATTTCAAACAGGGCATAACTCTTGGGAAATTCGTAGAATACGACAAGCCGACCTTTGCGGAGGCCTACGAAAGGATATGCCGCCCTCGTGCGTAAGGAGATCGAGCCTGAATCGCAGACAATTGAGCCCCGAAGGCTGATAAGAAGGGCCGAGTGAGAGTGAAATGGACCGGACCGCGAACCCAAAACTAAAAACAGAGATCCTCATAACCGGCCTCGGTGGGCAAGGCATAGTCCTTGCCGGCCAGGTGCTCGGAACAGCGGCTTGTCTTGCAGACCATCGGCAGAGCACTCTTACGCAGTCCTACGGCCCCGAAGCTCGTGGCGGGGCTTGCAGCGCTCAGTTAATCATATCGGACAAACCAATTCATTACCCTTACGTACGCAATCCGGACATCCTGGTGTGCATGTCCCAGATGGGATACGAGAAATACCGCCATCTGCTCGAAGACAACGGAATCCTCATTATCGATCAGGACATGGTGAGGTCTGCCGATAGTGCCGGCGTGGGTGTTTTCCCGATCCCGGCAACCCGCATTGCCGAAGAACTTGGCCGAAAGATGATGGCCAACATCGTCATGCTCGGCTTTGTAACCTCGATAACCTGTGCAGTTTCGCTGAAGGGTATGCTCTCCTCTGTGGCCGATTCCGTCCCCAAGGGAACTCAAGACGCAAACTTAGCCGCCTTCAACAAAGGTTACGATTTCGGGCAGGCTCTGCTCAAGGCCAGGCAGAAAAAGGCCGCTGCAATCAAGGGGGCGGGTGCATGAAAAATCCCAAGGAACGCCTTCAGAAGGTGTGCGTAATCGGCGCTACGCCAGCGGGGATCGCCGCAACCAATAAACTGGGCGAGATGGGGATACCGGTCACACTGATTGACGAAGCCCCTGACCTCAATGAGAAACTGGCCTCTGATATCTGGCGGATGCCCTCTGGAGTTAGCTCCAACTATGCGCTGCGCCCGGGTCTTCTTCGAATAATGAGAAATCCGGGGATCAGGCTTCTTCTTCCCGCTTCAATCAAGTCGATCAAGCACACGCCGCAGGGATTTTCAATACGTTACAAAAAACCGGCCTCTTACGTTGACGCCGATAAGTGCACCCTTTGCGGTCTATGTTCGGAGAATTGTCCGGCGGTCAGCCCTGAGGGCAAAAAGGCCCTAAAGTACGGAGGAAGGCACGCCCTCCCGGGAAGGCCGGTAATTGATAAGCGCAAGACTCCTCTATGCCAGACAAATTGCCCGCTGGGAGTTAACGTCCAGGGATACATGGCCCTGGCGCGTGCCGGGAAGTACACCGAGGCACTCGAACTTATCAGGAAGGACAACGCTTTGCCCGGCATCTGCGGAAGGGTCTGCACTCATCCATGCGAGGCTGCATGCCGCAGGAACGATCTCGATCAACCCCTTGCGATACGGGACATAAAGCGCTTCATTGCCGATAACGCCTCTCCCGACGTGACTAAGGCAAAACCAGCCAGGACTCGGCCCGGAAAAATTGCCGTGGTTGGTTCGGGTCCTGCCGGACTTGCCGCAGCACACGACCTTATCCGCTTCGGATATCAAGTGATGGTCTTTGAGAAACAAGAAGCTCCGGGGGGCCTTTTGCGCTACGCAATCGGACCTTACCGGCTCCCGCGTCCGGTGCTCGACCAGGAAATCCAATACCTTCGCCGGATTGGAATCGAATTCCGCCTGGGCTGCGAATTTGAACCCTCCCGGGACGCTCAGGACTTCTCGGCGATTGTTCTCGCCACTGGATTGTGGGAAGACCGGAAGCTCAATGTCCCTGGAGAAACACTTGACGGGGTTGTCGGATGCATCTCATTTCTCTCAGCCGTACACCGGGGAGAAATAAAGTCTGTTTCCGGAAAAACTGCGGTCATCGGTGACGGTAACGCCGCATTTGAAACCGCACGAACGCTTGTTCGCCTTGGCGCCCAGGTTACATTGATTTCGTGGTTTCCCGAGGAACTGATCCCGGCGGACACATTGGAAGTGGAAGAGACTCTGAGAGAGGGAGTAGCCATAAAGACCGGCCTCAAAGTCGCCCAATTTCTGGGAGATGGCGGGAGCCTTAAGGCTATACGCCTCTTTCCGACCGTCCCGGGCCCACCGGACGCCAAAGGAATCCCATGGCCGGTCCCCATTGAAGGCGGCAAGCCGATCGATATCGAATTCGAACGCGTTGTCATAGCAATAGGTCAGACGGGAAACCCTGCCCTTCTTGACTGCTGCCCGCAAAACCTTGCCACGACTGGCCGGCTCACCCGGGTTGACGACAAAGGAAGGACCCACGCTAATAATGTCTTTGCCGCAGGCGACGTCGTAACCGGACCGTCCACGGTCGTATCGACTATGGCCTCCGGCCGGGCGGCGGCTCTGGCCGTTCATAGTTTCCTGTCCGGCGAAGATCTTCTGACCGGAAAACCCGCTGAGCCTTGTTCTTTATCCCGGCCCCGGGAGTTAGACTTTCCAGAGATCACCCCGGAGATTCCCTCTTTTCCCCGCGCCAGGATGTCGGAGCTTCGTCTCACCTCACGCAGGGAGCTTTCCGACGAGGTCGCCCTCGGCCTGACTGAAGATCAGGTCCACTCAGAGTCCTCCAGGTGCCTCCAGTGCGGCGTGTGTTCGGAGTGCTTCCAGTGTGTCGAGGCATGTTCGGGTGCGAAGGCTATTTCATACGCAGACGATTCGTTTGAAGCGGTCGAACATGCGGGGGTCGTAATTATCGCCGATCCGGCCGCCGCTCCTGGAGTCAAAGGCGAGGACGTGATCCGTGCGTACAGTTCCAAGGCCATCAAACCGGACGTTTTTGTCATGACGCTACGCGGTTTTGCCGCCGTATCGGAAGCTGTTCTGCTGCTCGGCGACGGCGCCCCGCGCATGAAGGGCCATGGCATCTCGTTTTCGCCCCCGGGACCCCAGCTCACATCCGACCTTCGCATCGGTGTTTTTGTATGCCGTTGCAACGATTCGCTCGGGTGGGACCCGGAATTGGACAGGTTCATTTCCTACCTTCCGGAGAACTCACCGGTGGAATACGCCGAGTCGGTTCCGTCAGCGTGCACACTGGAAGGCGCCGCATCAATACTAAGGACGATTCGCGAAAAAGGCCTCACCCGATTCGTACTCGCTTCCTGCGTGTGCTGCCCTCTCGACCTCATATGCAGTGCGTGTACTGACCAGAGAAGCAGGCTAAAGGCTACGATCTTTCAGGGTACCGGTATAGCAAGGGCAATGGCCGAGACGTGCAACCTTCGAGGCGAGGCGCTTGCACTCTTAAAGAGTGACACACCTCTGGCCGTAAGCCGCTTCAAGGGACTGCTGCAAAGATCTATACGGCGCGCCGCCCATCTCAAGTCTCTCCCCTCTCCAGCTCGCCAATATAACTTCACAACCGCAATAATCGGTGAATCCGAAGCTGCGCTCAGAAGTGCTCAGACCCTGGGCCAAATGGGAATGGAAGTTTTTTTGTTCGGAAGCCCCGACAGACCTCTTCCTTCGGCGCCCGATTATCCCAATGTCCACGCATTTCTCGGATCGTGCGCCCGGTCGCTTAAAGGCACCGTGGGAGACTTCCGGGTGGTCGTGATTATGGAAGACGGCACCCACCAGGTTTTCAGCGCAGGAGCTGTAATTCTGGGAGACAGCGCACGAAGAAATATAGCTTATATGCCTCACCCGGACATGCCACCGCATGAGTTTACACACTCCATGCAGGCAAAGGGCCTAAGAGGAATTCCCTTCTTCGTTCCCGGGGCTACGTCTATACCGGGGCTTCTGCTGGCGAGTCCACCGGGCATCAATGCCTCTGAACGAATAAAGGGCACGGCGGCAGGCATTCTCGCAGCCACCGTTATGCCGCGTGGGCCCAGACAAAACAAGGGATACACGGTTTCTATAGACGAGAATCTTTGCAGGGGATGCGGCCGGTGTGTGAACGCTTGCCCCTATCGGGCGGTGAGCTTTCACACCAACACGCTTGGGTCTGGTTATGCGGTTGTCGATGAGGCACTTTGCAAGGGCTGCGGCAACTGCATTTCGATCTGTCCGTCCGACGCCGCCGACAGCCCCTATCGCGACAGGCTCTTCCTGGAGCAGATGATTGAGGAGGTAACGGCTCGGGGTTCTTGAAGCAACTCCCTGACCGGATTAAGACTCATGGAAGATGATCTCAAAATAATCCTTTTCCTTTGCAACTGGTGCCCTCACGCCGCATTCCAGACCCTCCAGGACACACTTGCGCCGCTGCCCCGCGAGGTCCGGATGATAAGGATACCGTGCAGCGGTCGAATCACCAAGTCGCTCCTTTTCAAAGCGTTCGAAACCGGCGCCGACGGGGTCGCCCTGGTCGGGTGCAAGCCCGGCACCTGCCGCTACGGGATAGGGACTCGTGTTGCCGAGAGAAACGTAGAAGACACCAGGGGGATTCTTCGCCTGCTGGGTTTGGGAGAGGAACGGCTCGGCTTTGCCTCTTTCTATCCCGACCAGCCTTCAGAGATGCTCGATTTTCTCAACTCGTTCAGAAACACGATTGCACAACTGGGCAAAACACCTGTCGAACCTCCCCGTCGAACAGAAAAACCTGCGCTCTCGCCCGAGTCGGCTGCCTCTATTATGGCCACCCACAATATCAACACTTGCCAGGACTGCGGCAAATGTTCATCCGCCTGCCCGGTAACTCTCTCCGGAAAAGAGTTTTCCCCGAGAGCAATAGCAAACGCCGTAGTAACGGGCGACCTGGACTCCTCCTGCATCAGGGAGGACATCTGGTCATGCCTTACCTGCGGCCTTTGCTATGATCGATGCCCCTCGGCGGTCAGCTTCCCGGACTTTATAAAAGAGATGCGCAACGCAGCATCCGGGAATGGCCGGTTTGAAGCCCATGAGGGTTTTTTTCACTCCCTCATGCGTGCTTTGGCCTCGCCCAACCTGCCGGTGGAGCATTGGAAATGGCTGCCGCCCGAAATTCAAACCGACCCGAAAAGCAAAATCCTGTTCTTCGGAGGGTGTGCTCCCTACTTCGACACATTTTTCAAGAATCACCTGGGCATAAATACCAGCGACATTTTGGCCGATGCGCTCAGGCTTATGAACTTTTTCGATATTCACCCGGCAATAATGCAAAACGAGAGGTGCTGCGGCCATGATCTGCTCTGGTCGGGGGACCGCGATCACTTTGTCAAACTCGCCCGGCTCAATGTAGAACTGATCTCGGAGATGGGGATCGAAGAACTTGTTACGGCCTGTCCGGAATGTTACCGGGCCTTCTCGCGCGACTATCCCCAAAACGGGATCGAAACCGGATTCAAAGTGACCCACATTTTCGAACTCGCGGAAGCCCAAATCAGCAAGGGCGCCATCGGTTTCTCAAAACTCAACAGGAAGATAACCTTTCAGGACCCTTGCAGGCTCAGCCGCACACAAACCGGATCCCAATTGCCGAGAAATCTTCTGCAACGGCTCAACGTGCGCGGATTCACCGAAATGCGCGATCGAGGAGTTTCTTCGCTTTGCTGCGGAAACTGTGCATGGACCGGATGTGACAGCTACTCCAAAGCTATGCAGGTAAACAGGCTCAGGCAGGCTAAAGAAACCGGGAGCAACCTTCTGGTAACCGCCTGCCCTAAATGCCAGATACACCTGAAGTGCGCCATGGAAGACCCTTTCCTGGGAGACGAAATCCGAATGGAGATGGCCGACCTCACCTCCATCCTGGCCCGAACAATACAGTGGGAATAACATGCAAAAAACCTCCATACATGGCCAAAATCCGCGAATCGGCGTCTTTGTCTGCCATTGCGGACTGAACATCGCCAGAACAGTCGATTGCCCGAGAGTCGCCTCCGAGAGCGCCAAACTTGAAAATGTCGTTCTTGCGCGAGATATCCACTATGCGTGCTCGGAACCCGGTCAGCAGAGCATCAGGGAAGATATTGCCGAACTCGGGCTTGACCGCGTGGTGATCGCCTCCTGTTCTCCAAGGCTCCATGAACCCACCTTCCGTCAGATGATCCAGAGCGCCGGCCTCAATCCTTACCTGCTCGAAATGGCTAACCTGCGTGAACAGTGCAGCTGGGTTCATATTGACGAACTCGAAGCCGCCACAGACAAAGCCCTCGACCTGGTGAGAATGGCTGTGGCAAGGGCACTCAGGCTCGAACCCCTCCAAGGCCGAAAAATACCGCTCAGCAAGCGGACGCTGGTAATAGGCGGAGGCATCGCTGGAATCCAGGCGGCGCTCGATCTTGCCGATAACGGCTACGAGGTCGTCCTGGTGGAAAGAAAACCCTCCATCGGCGGCCAGATGGCGAGACTTGACAAGACTTTCCCCACAATGGACTGTTCCATCTGAATACTGGGGCCGAAGATGACAGATGCCGGTCGGCATCCAAGAATAAAGCTCCTCACTCTCTCCGAAGTGATCGACGTCAAAGGATATGTTGGCAACTTCGAGGTCAAGATTCTAAAAAAAGCCCGGTACGTATCCGAAAAGGACTGCACCGCTTGCGGCGATTGCGCAGAAGTGTGTCCGGTCGTGCGCCCCGACGAGTTCAACTCCGGTCTTTCTTCCAGGAGGGCCATCTACTCGCCTTTTCCGCAGGCGGTGCCTTCCGCTTATGTAATAAATATCAACGAATGCCTCGGCCACAACCCGGTCGTGTGTGCGAAATGCGCGGAAGTCTGCGAAAAGAAGTGCATCAACTTCCACATGTCCGATGAGGAAGTGGTGGAGAATGTGGGAAGCGTCGTAGTAGCGTCAGGTCTGGAAGCCTACGATCCGACGGAACTAGACGAGTACGGCTACACGCGCTATGAAAACGTGCTGAGCAGCACCGAGTTTGAACGGTTGATAAGCGCCGGAGGTCCGACCGGCGGTGAGCTGATCAGGCCAACGGACAGGCAACCCCCCAGGTCGATCGGGTTCATTCAGTGTGTCGGTTCGCGCTCGGCAAGGAAGGGCGCCTCATACTGCTCAAATGTCTGCTGCATGAATACCGTCAAGAGCACCCTGGTCCTGAAGGAACACTATCCTAAAATAGACATAAAGGTCTTTTATATCGACATCCGTGCTTTCGGAAAAGGTTTCGAGGAACTCTATACAAAGAGCAGGCGCCTTGGCGTGCAATATATACGGGGTTTGCCCGGCAATGTGATTGAAACCGCCGAAGGCGGACTGCGGGTTGCCGTCGACAACAGCTCAAGAGGAAAGATATCCTTCCACGATCTTGACATGCTGGTGCTGGCGATCGGCATGAAACCGTCCGGCACGACGAAGAAACTCCAGGAAATGTTTGGACTTCAGCTCTCGGCTGACGGATTTTTTCTGCAAGCCCACCCCAAGCTCCAGCCGGTTGATGCGGCCACCAAGGGCGTTTTCTTCGCCGGATGCGCCGAGGGACCCAAAGATATAAAGGAGTCGGTCACCCAGGGGTCGGCCGCCGCAGCGCGCATCGTTCGACTGCTCCATAGTGGAGAAATGCTCTCCGACCCCATTACGGCGGAAGTGATTCCGGAAAAATGCAAAATCTGCGGCAAATGCGCCGAGGTATGTCCTTACGGGGCCATTTCGCTTGATGTGCAGCGTAAAATTGCAGCATCCGTAAACCTTGCTGCCTGTTCGGGTTGTGGCGCCTGTGCCGCCGAATGCCCGTTCGATTCGATTGTGATGAACCACTTCACGGACGAACAGATCATGGGGCAGGTTGACAGCGTCCTCTCAGAAAACCCGGCGGCCAAGATTCTTGCCTTTGCATGCAACTGGTGCTCCTACGCCGGGGCCGATTACGCCGGGGTCTCACGCCTGCAATATCCTCCAACCCTTCGGCTGATCCGAACCATGTGCTCGGCGCGCGTGGACGAGTCTTTCATATGGGAGGGATTCGCAAAAGGAGCGGCCATAATTATGGTCAGCGGTTGCCACATCGGCGACTGCCACTACATAAACGCCAATCAGTGGACCGTTAAGCGTATCGACAAGATACGCAGGAAAATGGAAAAGCTCGCAATAAGGCCTGAAAGACTTCAGCTCGAATGGATCAGCGCCGCCGAAGCCACCCTGTTTGCCCAGTTGATGGAAAAAATGGAAAAGCTCAGGCGCGAGGTCACACCGGAGGAAATTGCCCGGACTGTGCAACTGCTTGCTGAAAGACCAACGAAAAATAATTCGGATTGATTTTTTGGCGCGCACATCCGTTCATGCCGCTTCATAACGCGGTGCGGAGTGTTGCCTGTTCAACTCGACCTGCCTTGGTTCGGCTTTCGCGTCGACCACCACCACGGTCAGGCCATGGGCCTTCAAAATGAGCTGCTCAACGACACTTTTCCCTCCGAGCAACCGTTTCCACCACGGAAGCAGCCCCGGACGGCCGATGACGACGTGGCCGACCCGGTACTCCCTGGCGAAATGCAGAATGGTGTCCACAATATCTTCGCCTTTATACGTGAAGACGATAGCGCCAAGCGTGTTGGCCAGGGTCAATGTCTCCGAGAGATACCGCTGGGTGGCCGCGTCTATGGCCGTGGGAGATTCCATGGGCCTCTGGACGTAAACGGCGTACCAGTTGCGGTTCAGGCGTCCCGCAAGCCTTGATCCATAGCGTAAAAGGCCGGCGCTGTTGGGGCCGCGTGAACTTAAGCAAACCATTACCTGATCGGGGGCAGTCCCGTGTTCCTCTGCGGGCGCGCTTCTGCGTTTAAGGTCAATCTGAGATGCAAGCTCTCTGAAGGCAAGTTCGCGCAGTTCGTTGAGGTTCGTGCGCTTGAAGAAATTATCTAGAGCGGTTGAGACTCTTTCCTGCGTGTAGATTTTGCCCTCCCGCAAACGCTGCTGCAGGTCCTCAGGCGCCAGATCGACGTTCACAATCTCGTCGGCTTCCGCAAGGATCGAATCGGGCAGCCGTTCGTGCACCTTAACGCCGACCAACTGTTCCACCGTATCGTAGAGACTCTCCAGGTGCTGAATATTGAGCGTAGTGATCACATGAATGCCTGCAGCAAGAAGGTCCTGCACGTCCTGGTACCGTTTTGCATTTTCGCTTCCAGGAACGTTCGTATGCGCCAACTCATCCACGAGGGCCACTTCAGGGTGGCGCGCAAGCACCGAATCCAGATCCATTTCTTCAAGCACAATGCCCCTGTACTGAACCTGTTTTCTTGGGACCACCTCCAGGCCCTCGACCAGTTGGGCCGTTTCCGCCCGCCCATGGGTTTCCACAAGACCGACAACCACATCAACGCCTTCCTGCTTCAGACGACGCCCTTCGACAAGCATCTGCCACGTTTTCCCAACCCCGGGTCCATAACCGAGGTAAACCTTCAGCTTCCCGCGCTGTGAGCGGCGTATCAGCTGAAGAAAGCTAAGGGCCCTGTCCTCGTCGGGCACCGGCCTCCCCTTTCAGTTCTCCAGAGTGAAATCGGAAGCGGTCTAAACTCTTTTGGAACCGGCGTAATCCAGTTACAAGTCTCCGCAATATATTCTACAGCGATCTTCAAGATTTTTTCAACCCTCCTTGCAGCCTGCAACTGTCTTTTTGGACCGATTTCATTAACTCACATCGCAGTTCTCATTTGTTGTCCGGCCTTTGCCAGGGCACGTTCGCCGGCTATTTCATTTTTTAGCCGTGCGATCCGCATTGCAAATTCGGTCGCCTCTATCTCGGCATCATTCAGCGTCAGAGTCAAAGACTTCAGAAGAGCGCAAAGCTGTTCATTTTGATTTGCCAATTCATCTCTGTCTCTTTTGATCTCGGCATATTCGGACTGGAGTTTTACTCGAAAGGCCGTTACCTCACGCTCGAACTCTTCCGTCAACAGGTGTTGCAAATCCGCAGGAAGATCGGCAATATGGGTTTTTATGGCCCGAGCATGGCCGGCCCCCTCCTTCAATAATAAAGTGCTCTGTTTAATCTTACTCATCCCATCAACATCCATTCCGGCACAGACAGATCGCAGGGCCGGGTGTTTACCTGGGTTCTTGATGCGGCCTGCAATTCCGGTAACTGTACGCTTAGCACGGATTTGATTCATCTTCAGCTCTCCTGAACACCGCTTGCCCCTGGGCAACGGCTTCAGTACAACCCGGTTCGGGTTGTACTGAGGCTCCTATGTCTTGTCCAGCAGCCTTTATGGCGTTCCGTATCGCTTATCGAGTTCCAGGTTTACTTCAAGGACATTTACGAACTTCTCACCTGCAAGTCCACCCCAGGGCGCCGATGCATTTTCCTGCAAAATCCCTTCGATTTCCTTTTGAATTTCGGTCGAGTCGCGTTTCAAGTCTTCCGCCCTCTTAGACGCTACGCGCTCCAGTTGAAACTCAGCATTTGCCATGCTGATATGCGGGTCAAGTCCGGAAGCCGATGCGGTGACATAGTCGCCAGGCAAGTCATTAATATCGGCATCCGGATGGTCTTCACGCCACATCAGGAAGAAGGTCGATTGAATGTCACTGCCTGAATCGACAACGTCGAAAGTCGTTACCGATTTGCCGGCTTCTGTTTTAGTCGTTGCAGTCAGGAATTTGCCGGGGTGCTTCTTTGAGAAATCCTCGAAGAAAACAACCGCCAGATCGGGGGCCTTGGGCTCGGGGGTGGATGGATTGTCCTTGATAAATTTAGCCACTATCGCTGGATTAGCCTTGGTCCACTCGTCCACATAGGTCCCGTGGGCTGCGTCCGTCTTTACCCACGCCTGGGCAAGGGAATTGTGCAGGTCTGCCCACTGAGCGACGATCTGCTCTTTACCCTGGAATTTATCCACCGCAAACCAGCTCTCCACGTCCGGAGCAACCGGTTTTCCGGCCTTCGACCCGCTCTTGTACGTCGCGACAGGTCCGATCGACCGGGCAACCCTGTCCCGCAGCCCATAGTTGGATGCCGCTAGACTCGATGAAGCCGAGGCGGACGCATCGTATGACGCCGCAGACGGACGGGGTTGAAAGTATTCATCCTTTGTAAAAGGCTGCGCGATCAACTTCGATCCAATGAATTTCCCGTCCGGTCCCTTAATCATGCTGCCGTTTGACTGGAAAGGAAACAAAGTCTGCCCGATCACCCACAGAACCAATGGATAAATAATGCAGGTGATGCCCACTCCGAATATTAAGAGTAGAAAGCTTTTAGAAAGATATTTCATCATGTCCGCGTCTCCGAAAGTTGACGTTTTTAGCTGACCAGGTGCAGGGTTGTCATCACGACGTCAATCAGTTTGATTCCAATGAAAGGTAAAATCACGCCGCCAAGACCCCATATCAGCATGTTTCTTAGCAGCAGGGCATCGGCGCCGAGAGGCCTGTAGCGGACTCCCTTTAGTGCAACCGGGATGAGCGCCGGAATAATCAAAGCATTGAAGATAACGGCCGAGAGGATGGCCGATGTCGGCGAGTGAAGGTGCATAACGTCGACCACCTTCAGCCACGGCAGGGTCCCGGCAAACAGCGCAGGAATAATGGCGAAGTATTTTGCGACGTCGTTTGCAACGGAAAAGGTCGTGAGTGCGCCTCGAGTCACGAGTAGCTGTTTTCCGACTTCCACCACTTCGATCAGCTTTGTCGGATCGCTGTCCAGGTCAACCATGTTGGCGGCTTCCTTGGCCGCCTGGGTCCCTGCGTTCATGGCCAGCGCGACGTCCGCCTGGGCAAGGGCGGGGGCATCGTTTGTGCCGTCACCCATCATTGCAACCAGTTTTCCCCCCACCTGCTCCTTTTTGATATACGCAAGCTTTGTTTCCGGTGTCGCCTCGGCCAGGAAGTCATCGACCCCGGCCCTTTTCGCTATCGTTGCGGCCGTAAGCGGGTTATCGCCCGTAATCATTACAGTCCGAAGCCCCATTTTCCGCAGTCGTTCGAAGCGTTCCGACATGTGCGGCTTCAAAATATCCTCAAGAACGACCAGGCCCGCAATATTGGGGCCATCGGCGACGGCCAGGGGCGTAGCGCCCTGGGACGCCACGCTGTTGACCAGCGAGCTGAGTTCCGAAGGCGCCTGGCCGCCGATAAATTTAATAATGGCGTCCGGCGCGCCTTTCCTTATTTTTCTGCCGTCTGGCAGGTCGACTCCACTCATGCGCGTTTGCGCCGTGAATGCAATGAACGCGGCCTCCGGCGGTACATCTATCGGCGCCGAGCTATCTTTTTCGAATAACTGCACGATGCTTTTGCCCTCCGGGGTGGCATCCGCAGCCGAGGCCAGTGCGGCAAGCCGTCCAACGTCGGAGGCTGAGTATTTTCCAACCGGCAGGAATGTGGTCGCGTTCCTGTTGCCTATGGTGATGGTCCCGGTTTTATCGAGCAGCACGACATCGATATCACCGGCCAATTCCACGGCCTTCCCGCTCTTGGCGATGATATTTGCCTGAAGAGCGCGGTCCATGCCCGCAATTCCAATCGCTGCGAGCAGTGCGCCGATAGTGGTCGGAATGAGGCAGACCAGAAGGGCGATAAGGGTCGGGATGTCGGTTCCGAGACTTTTCAGAGGCTCCTGAACACCAAGGTAGCTCTGCATATAGATCTCGGCATTCCGGGCCATCGGCAAAAGAGGGATCACCACGATGAGAAAGACAAGCGTAAAGGCTGAAAGCACCAGGGTCAGGGCGATTTCGTTTGGGGAGCGCTGGCGGATGGCGCCTTCGACCAGGGCAATCATCCTGTCCAGAAAGGATTCGCCGGAGCTGCTCGTTATCTCGATCACGATACGGTCCGAGAGTACGATTGTTCCACCGGTAACTCCAGACCGGTCACCGCCCGCCTCGCGAATTACCGGCGCAGATTCGCCGGTTATCGCCGATTCGTCAACCGAGGCTATTCCTTCGATGATTTCCCCGTCCCCGGGAATTGCCTGTCCAGCCGTGACTACGACCCGGTCACCCTGTCTTAGATTTGCCGACGAGACTTCTTCAACACCGCCTTTTGCGTTCAGTAGATAGGCGACAGTGTCGTGGCGGGCTTTTTTGAGCGACTCGGCTTGGGCCTTGCCGCGAGCTTCTGCAAGGGCGGTGGCGAAATTGGCGAAAAGCACCGTCAAAAAAAGCCATACGTCAAGGGCTATAAAGTAACTGATGGACACCTGGCTCGAGGAGGCGCCCAATGCGGCTTCGACAATATAGAGAAGGGTAAGGACAGCCCCGACGAGGACTACAAACATGACGGGATTCTTCCACTGGAGGTCAGGCCGCAGCATGACAAACGCCTGCTTCAAGGCGACCGTTGCGGTCTCCTTTTCCAGCAGCTTCCGCGCTCTAACCCTGCGCATCGGCTGAGATTGCCCCGGACTCAGCCGTGCCTCCCCTACCGGTATTTCAAAATTTGGGACTTCCTTGCTCATATCTGTAACTCCTTTGAGTGAGTCTTTCTCTCGCCGTATTTAATATCGGTTTTCATCAGCGCACCTCACCATCATCCCCCAAAAGGCATCGGCCCGAAGTGCTCCGCTACAGGCCCGAGAACTGCCGCCGGCAAAAAGAGCAATCCTGCGATGATAACCACGGTCCCCAGCAGGAGAAAACCAAACGTTATGCTGTCATCCCGAAGCGTGCCAAGACCAAACGGGCTCGATTTCTTGGCCCCAAGGGACGCCGCCATGGCCACGGGGGCAATGATCGGAAGAAAACGGCCGAAAAGTATGGACAGACCGGAAGCGATGTCGAATGCCACCGCGCTCGGGGCTGGACTTGTTGCATTCCAGAAACCATACGTGACGCCCAGGCCGTCGAATGCAGAACCGTTATTGGCCGTAGCCGAAGAGAACTGGTAAAGGATTTGCGAGAAGCCATGGGCCCCGGGGTTGCTTATTGCCGCAAGCCCCCAAGTCGTCCCGGCAAAAAGCCCCGTGGGCCACAGAATAAAGACGGGATGAACCAGTATGGCGATCATTGCGAACGTTACTTCACGTGCCCCGATTTTCTTTCCCAGATATTCCGGCGTTCTTCCCACCATCATGCCGGCTATGAAAAGCCCGGTTATGATAAAGGTCAACATGTTTATCATCCCGACACCTTTGCCGCCGTACACGCAGTTGAGCCACATTCCGGCCAAAGGCGAAGCTGCCGATACCGGGTTCAGGCTGTCCTCCTCAGCATTTACGGCGCCGCATGTCACGTCGGTAGTCAGGGCATCGAAAGTTGCGCCCGCAGATGTCCCGAAACGCATCTCTTTGCCCTCGAGGTTACCCAGATGCTGCTCGACAGGCAGGCTCGGAACTGTCGGCAGAGTCATCGTAAGCTTTCCACCCGGACTTGCCGCATTGGGAACTTCGAACTTTTGTTCCACAGATTGTCCGGTTAGTCCGGGATTAGGTTTGAGCGTATCGAAATAGATCGACCAGACGATTGTGGCGGCCATCATGATCATCATGACGGAGAAAATCACAATGGAGTGCCTGAACTTGTTCAGCATTCGGCCAAACATAAATACCAGAGCGAAGGGGAACATCATCATCGCATAAGTATTAAAGAAATTTGACAGTCCGGTGGGATTTTCGAACGGGTGGGCCGAGTTCATACCATAGAACCCGCCTCCGTTGGTGCCCAGCATTTTCATGGATTCCCAGGCCGCGACCGGCCCAACGACAATCGTCTGCGGTTTCGCCTCGCCCGAGTCGGTCGTGCCCATCGCCCCCGCTTCAACCGTCGTGACATCGTACGAGGTTTGGAAGGTCATCGGGCTGCCCTGGGTTATGAAGATAAGGCCGAATATGAGCGCGGTAGGCACGAACATGTAGACCACAACCCGCCACATATCGACGAAGAAGTTGCCGATCTTTGATTGGCCCCGCAAGGCTCGGATGATGGCAACCAGCGCGCACAGGCCTACAGCCGCCGAGAAAAAAAGATTAAAAATCCCGAAAAAAATCTGGCTGAAGTTCGACAGGTGCTGGTCCCCCGAATAATGCTGGAGGTTGGTGTTCGTAATAAATGAGGCGACGCTGTTAAAAATGGCGCTCGGCGCCAGCATCGTAAGCCCTCTTGGGTTTAGCGGCGTATAGGGCTGGATCGCCAGAACCAGGAAGGTGTACACGAACATCAGGGTATTGAACAGGAGCAACGCGAATAGATACTGTTTCCAGTCTTGTTCACCGCTGTCCAAGCGCTGTTCGAACCAGCGGAAAACCGCCCAGGGGCGGTATTTTCCTTCCATAATCCACGCCATGTAACGACTCAACGGGAAAGCAATGATAGTGGCCGTTACAAGGAGCGCTAGAGGAAGTAACCATATTTGAATGAACGTCATTTGTTTTTCCTTTCAAAAACGGTAAATCGCCGAGGCTTGCCTAATGTCCATCCGGAAACACCGGATGAGACGCTTGCAGTTTCCGATTCGGGAAGGAGGTATTTTCCGTTCTGGCAAGGAAATCAATGGATTGCGCGGAGGCGTACCTGGGTACGCCGCACAAGAAAGCCCGAAGATTGACACCGCCAGGGCGGAAAAGGACCCTTTCCGGACGGAAACTTGCCTAGAACCACTCCGGCCGTATCATGGCAACAGTGAGATAAACAAAAAGAAAAACTGCAACAGCCGCTGTAATGTAAATCATCGATTGAACTCCTTTACCTCATATTTTCTCACAAGCTTTCGCAAACAGAATGCATACCACCATGCACGCGATGCCCAGGAAAAACATTCCAGGCAGCCAGGTTGCCGGATTTTGCGGATCCATCTGTTATCCCTCCTTTCGGAAAAAGTCCTTAAATTGCATCTTGGTGTCTCTCCGTACGGAAACTATCCATCATGAAGCCTTCATCTCGCTGGAAACCCCGCCGGCAGCAGCAAGAGTAAAACTAAATTTCGTGCCCTCCCCTGGTGTGCTGGCTACCTCTACCTTGCCGCCGTGGGCCTCTATGATCTCCTTCACGATGGCCAAACCCAGTCCGGTGTTGCTCGGCTGCCCGCCGCGGCCGGGCACCCTGAAAAATTTTTCAAAGACATGCGGCAGGGACTCCTTGGGTATTCCGGAGCCGGTATCCTCAACAACAAAAAGCACCGCGCCCTTTTCAAGGCGCGCCGACACTTTCACCTCTCCCCCCGGAGGGGTAAATTTCAAACCATTGCTAAGAAGGTTGGCAAAGACAATCTCCAGCCTCAACCTGTCGGCAAGGACATGGGGAATATCTCCGGGAAGGTCGAGTACCAGGGAAACTCCCCGATCGACATATGAGGGCTTCATCTCTTCGACAACGTTGAGAAGGACTTGTTCCGGGCTCACAGCAACAAGCTCGACAGTGGAGCCTCCGCACTCCAGTTGACCGATGTCCAGCAGGTTCTCGATGATACGGTAGAGCCGGTCGCTGTCATCTCGAGCGGCAATGACAAGTTCGGCCTGTTTGGGAGTAAGCGGACCGAGTTTCTCATTCAAGAGCGCATGGGCCGCAAGTCTTATGGAAGTCAGAGGGGTCTTTAGTTCATGTGAAACAGTCGAAATAAGACCGCTTTTCACTTCATCAAGCTTGCGCAGCCTGGTCACATCCGAGAGAATGAGCATCACGCCGGTGAGCCGTCTTTCCTCGTCCATTATCGGAACCGCCTCGGGCAAAAAGAAATGTTCCTCTCCATCCCTGAAGACCTGAATAGCCCAATCATAGGTTTTGAGCCGGATGGGCCGCATCTCGAGCCGTGCACGCTCGAATAGTTCCCCCATCCGCACATTTTCGACCGACTGAATGGTCATGCCTGCCTTAAGTGCAAACAGGTGCTGGGCCGTATCGTTTGAAAGCTCGATGGCGCCCTCCGGGTTGCAGATAATAATAGCGTCGGAAAGAGAGTTCAGCGCCGACAGGGTCGCTTTCTGGGTGCGAATCAGCCGCGCGCGGTTCGTTCGTCTGAATTCACGCAGGCTCGTTGTCATATCGTTGAAAGCGGAAGCCAGTTGGCCGATCTCATCTCCCGATCTGGCCTTTACGACAAGATCGAGGTTCCCCTGCTGAATCTCTTTCACAGAACGCGTAAGGTAGGATATCGGCCTTAGTATGGACGGTCCTATAATGATAACGAAGATCAGCGCCAGCACTGTTCCAGCCAGCACCAGCACGATTACGTCGCGATTTGTTTCTGTTGCATGCTGCCGCACCTGGCCGTCGGCAGAGATCATATTATTCAAGTTGATATCAATTATCTGCTGTGCAGCATCGAGGACCGCGTCTGACTGCGGCAGCAGTCTGGCCTTGTAAAAATCCCGGCGGGCAGCGCCGCTTTCCTGCATTTGAACAAAAGTTTCCACTTCGCTCGTGTAAGTTTTCCAGGATGCTGCCAGCCTGTTCGTCAGTTCCTGTTCGCCAGGCAGAGAGACATTGCCCTGCTGGAATTTCAGTCTTTGTGAAAACCTCAGAACGGCAGAGTCAATCATCGTTTTGTCAGCACTGCTTTCGTACAGAAGCGGCTCAACGCCACGCTCAATTTCCAGGATTGCCTGCTTCATCGCCAGCCCCGCAGCCACACTGTCGTAGTTTTCTCTGAAAATCCGATCGAGAGCCTTGCTTGACTGGGTGATGGTCCGGATGCTTATTAGGCCCACCACTAAAAGAATGAGAAGTGGACCGCACGAAGCCAGGATCAGTTTTGTTTTTAGACTCACGTCCCGTTACCCTTCTTCTGAATTCTCAAGGCAAATCACATGCCAATGGCAAAATAAAACTAAATTATGCGATTTCAAGAGCTTAGGCAAAAATTACCGGGTGGGGATAAGCCGGAAGATTTCAAATTGCAGGATGAATTCATTTAGGTCATTTCAAAATGAAATGCCAAATTTACAACCCATATTTCTTTCGTTTTCGCCAAAAAGTCACGGAATCCATTCCCAAAATCCGGCATGCTTCTTCAATGGATCTGCTCGAAGCCAGTACACGCCGGATGTGCGTTCTTTCAAGCTCTTCCATGGTTACCAGGCCTCCGGGGCCGGGCACGCGCTCCAACGGCTTGAGCTTGAGCGGAAAGTGGTGAATTCCGACCCTATCGTCACTACACAAAAGAACCGCACGTTCGATCGCGTTTCGAAGTTCCCTCACATTGCCGGGCCATTCGTAATTCTCGAGGGCTTCAGAGGCTTCCTCGGTGAATCCCAGTACACGGCGATGGTTCTGCCTGGCAAAAAAGGCAAGAAGGACCTCGGCCAGCGGCACAATGTCCTCACGGCGCTCTCTAAGCGCAGGAATCACAATCTCTACGACATCAAGCCTGTAGAAAAGGTCCTCACGAAACCGCCCCGCCTTTACTGCCGAGTCAAGATCGATATTGGTCGCAGCCAAGACTCTAACATTGGCCTTTCTTGTTTCCAAATCCCCCAGACGCTCGTAGGCTTTTTCCTGGAGTACCCGCAACAATTTGGCCTGGATGGACAGTGGCAAATCACCGATTTCATCCAAAAAAAGCGTCCCGCCGTCACAGGCCGCAATGCGTCCGGGATAATCGCGCAAAGCACCGGTAAAGGACCCTTTCGCATGCCCGAAAAGCTCGCTTTCAAGCAGTTCGGCTGAGAGTGAAGGACACGAAATATTCCCGAAAGGTTTTGACGAACGGCCGCTCCATGAGTGTATTGCATGAGCTAGAATGGTTTTACCGGTCCCGCTCTCACCACGAATCAGGATGGTGGCTTCACTGTCCGCCACTTGCCTGGCCATGGCCAAAACCCGCTGCATCAAAGGGCTGCGGCTCTCGACGACCGCCTCGGGAACGGATTCCCTCAGTCTTTCCTGAAGGGACGCCACTTTTTGCTCCAGGGTCCTTACCTCTGAAACCTTGTTGACAAGGACCGATACCTGATCGTTAGTGAAAGGCTTGGGCAGGTAATCAAAGGCTCCGCGCCGCATTGCTTCCACAGCGGTATCAATCGAAGCATAGGCCGTAACCACGATGCACTTAATCCACGGGCAGATCGCCAGCAGATTGCCGATCAAGTCAATTCCAGACTCCGAGCCCAGCCGGAGATCCACCAGAGCAAGATCGAAATAGCGCGCGTTGGCCTCAGACAACGCATCTTTCGGGTTGCTTACGGTTAAAACATGATGGCCATCGGCCTCCAGAGCAATTTTGAGGGTCTTGCGGATATTGGGTTCATCATCGACGACAAGAATGGAAAGGGCCAATGCGCTGCTCACATTTGCTCCCATGTCAGTATTTCAATCAAATAAGCAGGATGACAGGCGCTCCGATACGGGTAAATTCGTCCATTTCCCGGCTTTGATGTGCAAGGTTTTTGATTTCGAGAACGATTGCGGCAGGCTTTTCGACAATCTCCCGCCAGAGCATGACAACGGCGTGGAAGATGCTCTCAAAGCCTTCCACTTTGCAGCCGCACTCGATCGGAACGGCCCGTAAGTTTGCCCTCTCCCAATGATTGCTGTCGATAATCCGGATAAGAGGTTGTTTGAAGCTTGCCATAAGGCGCCAAAAAAGGGCGGTGATCAGCCGCCCTTCGGGATTCGTTTCGCGATCGCCAGGCTTACAAAGAGATCCCTGGGAGACCAGCTTTTTTAATGCCCGCAGTGAGGGCAGCTCGAACCTTCATCCTCTTCGGACTTTTTGCCGTTGCCTTCCATATCTTTGGAGAACTTGCGTACGATTTCAGAAATCACCTTGAGCCTGTCGTCAACTTTCCTGTAGACGGTGCCCTCCGGATAACTTCCATCCTCCTGGAGCGTGCCCGCATCCATTCCCGTAAGGATGCCCAGGCCTTCCTCAACCGTGGCGACAGGCCAGATGTGGAACTTGCCTTCGGCGACTGCATCTACAACTTCCTGGTCAAGCATCAGGTTACGGACGTTCTTGTGCGGAATCATGACGCCCTGTTCGCCTGTGAGTCCTTTGAATTTGCAGATGTCGAAAAAGCCCTTGATCTTGTAGTTAACGCCCCCGATCGGCTGAACTTCACCCCTCTGGCTGACCGATCCTGTTACAGCTATGCCCTGTTTCAAGGGCAAACCACTGATGGCGCTGACAAGGACATAGTATTCAGTGCTCGAAGCGCTGTCTCCATCAATCATTCCGTAGCTTTGCTCAAAACACACCGAGGCGGAGAAGGCTATGGGCTTGTTTTGGGCAAACCGCTCCCTGAAAAGGCTGCTTAAAATCATCAGCCCCTTGGTATGCGTGGCGCCGCTCATTTTCGATTCGCGGTCGATGGACACCATCCCCTCGCGTCCAACCGAAACTGTTGCCGTGATCCGGCTGGGCTTCCCAAAAACGTGGTCGCCGGCCATCAGCACCGCAAGGCCGTTAACCTGCCCGACCTTTTCACCTTCTGTTTCGACCCATATAATATCTTTTTCTATTATCTCCATCACACGTTCTTCGATGAGGTTGGAGCGATAGATACGCTTCTTGATCGCCTCATCCACGTGCTTTCTCTGAACAACTTCGCTGCCCTCGATGCCGGCAAAGTAATTGGATTCTCGAAGAAGGTCAGCGATGGTCCCAAGCTCAAGGGTGAGCTTATCTTGGTCCTCGGTTAGCTCCACGCTGTATTCGAGCACACGGGCGACTCCAGATTTGTCCAGGTGTTTTATATGGTGGTCGTTGCAGTAGCGGGCGATCATCCTCGAGCATTCGAAGACCCTGTCGGGCTTTCTGTCCATCTGGTCGCCCATGTGGGCCTTGACCTTGAAAAGCTTCTGAAAGCGATCGTCAAGACTATAGAGCAATTGGTAGATATAGGGGTCGCCAGTAAGGACGATCTTTAAATTAAGGGGAATGGGCTCGGGCCGGATCGTGCGTGTGCTGAACATTCCGTAGAGTTCGCCCAGGTCTTCGATCCTGATTTCTTTGTCACGCAGCGCTCTTTTTAAAGCTTCATAAGAAATATACCATTTAAGCAGGTCGAGCGCCTTCATCACCAGATAGCCGCCGTTGGCCTTGTGGAGCGATCCGGGTTTTATCATCGTATGGTCTGTAAACAGCGCCCCAAACCAAGCCTGCCTCTCTATGGAGCCGAAAAGGTTGGGATAGGCCGGATTTGATTCGATGATAACCGGAGCGCCCTTGGTTTCCGAGTTATCGATGAGCACGTTAACATCGTACTTGCGCAGGTTGGCTTCCTTCGGAGGCATCGCAAACGGCGTTGCGGGCTGCCCCGGCATCTGTTGCTGGGCTTCGGGCTTTTTCTTGAAATCGTCTATATTTTCGAGAATGTCCTCTTGGACTTCCTTCAGGTAGTCTAGCACCTGCTGGTCGTCCTGGTATTTTTCCTCGTAAACATCCATCAACTGTCCAACCACGAACAGAGCAATCTCGTTGTCAAGCTTTGTGTGCTTTTCCTTGAATTCGTTTTCTGCCTCCCGAATTTTCTTGATGGTGTCCTTCATTCTCTCATGCAACTCATCGCTCTTGCCGCGCAGGAGTTGGCGCTCTTCCTCGCTCAGGTGGCGCAGGTCCTCCTGCGTCATCGGCTCGCCTTCTTTGTTGGCGGGAATGATCACCATACCAACCTGGGAGAACTGAAGAATGAATCCCTGTTCGCGCGCCTCCTGGGAGAGTTCGTCGATATACTCCCGCCTCCGCTTCTCGAAGTCCTGGTGCACTTCGCCTTCTTTGGCGCGGTAGTCGTCGCTGTCGAACACCTCGGGGATTTTCGACTGCAGCGTGTCTATAAAATCATTCATATCTTTCTTGAGCAATTTTCCGGTGCCGGCGGAGATTTTGAGGCCCTTGGGCTTGTCCTGCTCCTTGAAATTGTAAACATAGCACCAGTCGTGCGGCGTGGGTTCCTGCCTGGCCTGATCTTCGATGAAGGTCCTGGCTGTGTAGGTGAGGCCCGCTTTCGACGGTCCCGCAATGAAGATATTATACCCCGACTCCTTCATACCCATCCCGAATTGGATGGCGTCAATCGCGCGTTCCTGTCCCACAACCCTGTCTGCCACATCCTCCAGGGAAGCGGTAGTATCAAACGCAGGCAGGTCGTCCTCGAAATGCGCTCGCAATTCACGTGCGGGAAGTCCCTGGACTATCTCAGGCATAAGCTTTGCTCCTCCGTATCGTCGTCAGGTCGATCGATCCGGCAGGGGACATATCCATTTCGATCGGATAGCGTTTTGTGGTCCTCATTGAATACTCGATTCCCAACCTCCGGTTTGCAATCTCCTGGAGCAGGGACCCGTATCACTCTTCGATGTTTTCTTCGAGAGGTAACTCACCCTGGTCCATCATCTCCAGCTTGGCTCGTTTCTTATGGCTCGAGGCCGCTGTCTGTAATACGGTGCGGATTGCGTTTATCGTGTTCCCGCTTTTCCCTATGATCTTGCCGATGTCGTCAGGTGATATTTTAAGCTCGATAAGCACCGTGTCATCCTCTTCACGCTCCACGAGCTCCACTTTTTCAGGATGATCGACAAGCGATTTTACAATATATTCCGCCAAGTCTTTTAGGGCCACATTATCCTCCGGCAATCCGGTCCAGTCCGAGCTTCTCCCGGACTGACCGAATTTTCTGTTCCGTGCTGCCTTTCCTGTCCCGCCGGTCGTCAATCCTGATCTGGGTCAGGACCCGCATCGCACCGGCATCAAAACAACTCTCATGCATCTGCCGTATGGCTTTAACAATGTCGTCCAAATCGCCTGAGATAATTGTGCCCATGGCGGTCAGCTCATATTTGAGAGACGTTTTTTCAAGCACCTTTATCGCCCCTGCTACATAAGAACTCAGGCTGGTACTTTCAATACCGATTGGAACAATGCTCAGCTCCACGATTGCCATGCGCGCCGCCTTTACCGGTCAGGTCCGCTCGTTCGACTACTTACGAACTCGTTAAATGAGGCCATTGCGGCCAATCCCGCTAAAGTCTCGTACATATGCTCTACTGTATGAGGTTCCATGGTCAGTACAGGCGAAATTTTCTTCTCACCCAAAAAATCAAAAAGATAATTAAAATCGATCGTACCCGACCCTACAGGAAAATGTGTGTCAGAAGAGCCATCATTATCATGAAGGTGAACTTCCTTCAAGTACGGCCAGGTCGCATGGAGCCATTTGTCCAGGGTTGTCCGGGAAAACGAATGCTGGTGCCCAATATCCAGGCAAAAACCAAAGCATGGTGATTTTATCCCCTCCAGTAACTCCAGATGCAGTTCCGGGTCTTCCTCCCAGACATTCTCCAAAACCAGCGGCGTCCCAAGCATTTCCGCGCGCCTGACAAAAGGCGTCCATGTAGAAAGACTGTTCTTAATCCACTCTCGGCGATGCCCCTGATGGTGCCTCGGATCGAAACCGGTATGACACACGACCTGTTCGGGCCGGATTTTCTCCACCAGGTCGAACAGGCTGCCCAGCCTCGACACGCCGACTCTCCTTATCCCGGCATCGATGCTTCCGGAACTCAGGTCCCAAAAAGGCCCATGAAAGGTGATCCGGGTCCCTCTTTCACGCATTCGCCCAATTACGGCGCACACATCATCGGCCGAAGGGCTTTCCAGGTCCTCAGCCCCAAACCCGACTTCGATATTAATGCCGTTTTCCAAAACCAGGTCAATATATCGACCCAAATAGCGCCAAGGCATGTTGATAAACACCTCCCCAAGCACCGCTCGCATTGCGGGGCTGATTTCATGACCTTTCATGGATTCAGACACCGGTTTGGTTAAATTCGACATCATAAACACTCATGTCAATACAAAAAGCCATGATTTAACACGATTATACAGTTCAATTCCGAACTTCTTTAATATAATATGCCATGTTGTTCAAATCTGCCTCCGGCTGCCGCAAACAAGCCGCAACAGGGACCTATAGGAGTAAGAAGACAATAAGTCAAATGCTTAGTTTCCGTTGCGCTCCGGACAACCCTGTCTTACTGATTATTTAAGTCTTTTCACTCTGCGCCATTTAATTTTTGGTAGGACAATCGAAAGGGGTTATTGGGGGTTTCCAGTCCTGCGCAAATGTCCGATAATAACCTGAAATTGCCTGCAAGAGAGGAGCTCATGAAGGAATCGGTGCAGTTGGTGGCCTTTATGCTGGACGAGCAGCGATATGGTCTGAGACTGTCGGTTGTTGAACGGGTCGTTCGGACCGTGGAAGTGATACCCTTGCCTTCTGCACCGGACATCGTGATGGGGGTGATAAACCTGGCGGGCCAAGTCGTTCCGGTGGTGAACGTCCGGCGGCGTTTCCGCTTTCCGGAAAAAGAGCTAAGCCTGGACGACCAGCTCATTATTGCAAAAACGGCCAGGCGAACAGTGGCCCTTCTCGTCGATTCCGCATCCTCACTGGTGGAGATTCCGGCAAGTGATGTCATCCAACCATCGGAGATCCTGCCCCGGATCGATTATATAGACGGTGTGGCAAAGCTTGAAGATGGAATGATTCTCATTCATGACCTCGACAAATTTCTCTCTTTGGAAGAGGAACGAGTGCTCGATGAGGCCATGACTGTCGAATAGAGAGCTTAAAATTGACAAGAACCATTCCTGAAGCACAACTCTCACGGCTCAGCGAATTCGTTGCCGCCAGGATGGGCTTGCGCTTTCCTAAAGAACGCAGGCGGGATCTGGAGCGCGGAATCAACGCCGCAGCTCGTGAGTTGGGGATGCCCGACGGCAACTCCTGCATCGAATGGCTTCTGTCTTCATTGCCGACAAGAAGTCAAATCGAAATCCTCGCCGGCCATCTGACGGTCGGAGAAACCTATTTCTTTCGTGACAAGGCATTATTTAAGGTTCTTGAACAACCGATACTCTCTAAATTGATCCAGTCCCGTCACAGGAACGGTAACCATCTCAGGATCTGGAGCGCCGGATGTTCCACGGGAGAAGAACCCTACTCGATCGCCATCCTCCTCAGCAAAATGATTCCCGACCTCCGGGATTGGAATATCACGATCCTGGCAACCGACATCAATTCTTTCGCCCTGCAAAAGGCTGCCGATGGCGTATATGGGCATTGGTCCTTTCGTGATATACAGCCGGAGATCCAAAAAGGGTTTTTCAATCAAAGGGAGGATGGCCGCTTTGAACTCCTCCCCCGGATCAGGAAGATGGTGACTTTTTCGTACCTTAACCTGGTCGAGGATACCTATCCGTCGCTCTTCAATAATACAAACGCCATGGACATTATTTTTTGCCGAAACGTGCTCATGTACTTTGTTCCGGAACTGGCGAGCAAGGTGGCGCCGAATTTTCACCGCTCCCTGGTTGATGGCGGCTTCCTGATCGCAAGTCCCACCGAATCATCCATCCCCATTTTCTCGCAGTTCACCATGGTGAGAACCTCCAGTACGATTCTTTACAAAAAGGATGGGCAACAGCGAACGAGTGATTTCTCATGCAGACCACTTGAAAAACCGAAGATCTCCTTTAAACCGGCTGCCGGGTTTGTTCAAAATCGGGGGGCCGCCCCCATGCCGGGTCCCCTCGATGCACAAATCAATTCGAGGCCCCAAACCCCTGACACACCGCTTGAAATGCGAATCTCTAAACCTGGAATTCAAACCCGGCAGGACCTTCACCAGGAGGCAACAGCTCTTTATGAGGGGGGCTGCTACCCGGAGGCGGTGGAAAAAACTGAGAAGCTGCTCTCGCAAAATCCTACGCACTCTGAAGGTTTAGCACTCCTTGCGCGCATATACGCAAATTGGGGCAAACTTGACAAAGCTCTGGAATGGTGTGAAAAAGCCATAACCGCAGAAAAGCTTCATGCCGGTTACCATTATCTAATGTCAAACATCCTCCAGGAATTGGGCCGAAAGGAGGATGCCGTCGTTTCGCTGAATAGAACACTTTATCTCGACCCGAAATTCATTCTGGCGTATGTAGCTTTGGGGAATATCAGCCGAAAGTCCGGCAAAATCAAGGAATCAGTGAAGCACTTTGAAAATGCCCTCTCGCTTTTAAATCTTAAACGTCCGGAAGACATATTGCCCGAATCCGAGGGAATTAACGCGCAGAGATTGACGGAGATGATTAAGACAATGCAGCACGCGGAGACATGGAGGTAACCGGATGAGTGACGGGCAAGTCGATTGGGGTGCAATTCATCGTCGTGTCGAAGCAATTAACACTGCGACAACAAGGGAATTTGCACCAGGTCCCGATGAGAGGAAAAGAATTCTAAGGGCAAGGGCCGAACTTCTGGCCCGGCAGCCCGGCAGGAAACAGGTTGGAGACACCATTGAAATAGTGGAGTTCATGCTTGCCGATGAGCGTTACGGGCTTGAGTCTGACTGTGTCCGCGAGGTCTATCCGCTGAAAGACTATACGCCCATTCCCTGTACGCCTCCGTTCGTCCTTGGACTGCTGAATGTGCGCGGACGCATAATCTCCGTAATCGATATCAAGAAGTTTTTCGAAATGCCTGGAAAAGGGATCAGCGATCTCAACAAGGTTATCATTATCCATGACTACAACATGGAATTTGGTATCCTTGCCGACTCCATAATTGGTATTAGAGACATTGCGCTGAGGGACATTCAGCCCCCGCTTCCCACCCTCACGGGCATCCGCGAGGATTTTCTCAAGGGCATTACCATGGAGCGCGTCGTAATTTTGGATGCGAAAAAGCTTTTGGCGGATAAGAAAATTATCGTCCACGAAGAAGCGTGAGATCATAGGGAGGATTACACATGAACTGGTTTGGCGCCGGACGCGAAAAACTGGCCGAAGAGTTGCGAAAGGCATCCATGTATACCCGGAGCCTGATTGAAGCGAGCCTCGACCCGCTGGTGACGATTAGCCCGGAAGGAATAATCACCGACGTCAATGAAGCCACCATAAAAGTCACCGGTGTCGGGCGCGAGAAGCTTATCGGCACGGACTTTTCGAACTACTTTACCGAACCCGAACTGGCGCGCGAGGGATATCGCCAGGTATTCGAAAAGGGCTTCGTTACCGACTATCCGCTTACGATCAGGCATTTCAGCGGAAAATTCACGCATGTCTTATACAACGCCTCCGTGTACAAAGACGTTGCAGGCAATATCCTGGGCGTCTTTGCGGCCGCCCGTGATGTCAGCGAGCAGAGACAGGCCTCGCAGTATACCAGAAGCCTCATCGAGGCCAGCCTCGACCCGCTGGTGACGATCAGCCCGGAAGGAATAATCACCGACGTCAATGAAGCCACTATAAGAGTCACCGGTGTCGGGCGCGAGAAGCTCATCGGCACGGACTTTTCGAACTACTTTACCGAACCCGAACTCTCGCGCGAGGGATACCGCCAGGTATTCGAAAAAGGCTTTGTTACCGACTATCCGCTTACCATCAGGCACTCCAGCGGAAAACTGACCCAGGTCTTGTACAACGCCTCCGTGTACAAAGACGTGGATGGAAAGGTCATGGGCGTTTTCGCCGCCGCGCGCGACATCACGGAGCGCAAGAGGATGGAAGAGGAGTTGCGCGCCGCTTCGCTCTACACTCGAAGCCTTATCGAGGCCAGCCTCGACCCTCTTGTAACCATCAGTCCCGATGGAAAAATAACGGACGTGAATAAAGCCACGGAGCTGGTTACCGGTTCTTCTCGCGAACGTTTGATCGGGAGCGATTTTTCAAACTATTTTACCGAGCCGGAAAAGGCGAGGGAAGGCTACCAAAAGGTTATTTCTCAAGGGTTTGTCAGGGATTATCCCCTCACCATCCGCCACACTTCGGAGCGGCTGACGGATGTACTCTACAATGCCGCAGTATACATGAGCGCGTCGGGCAAGATGCAGGGCGTCTTCGCCGCCGCCCGGGACATCACCGAACGCAAGCAGGCTGAGGAGAATCTGCGGACTATAAATCTGCAGATCCAGGAGGCGGCCAATGTACTTGTATCTTCGGTCGGTGAAATCCTGACAATAACCTCTCAGTTGGCTGCCGTCTCAACCGAAACGGCCACCTCGGTAACCGAAACTACTTCGACCGTCGAAGAAGTCAAGCAGACCGCACAGTTGTCATCCGAAAGATCGATGAGTGTCTCCGAGACTGCGCAGAATGCGGTCCTGGTAGCCCAGCAGGGCAGTGCCGCCGTCACACAAACCGTCGAGGGAATCAACCACATCAGGGTGTTGATGGAATCGGTCGCCGAGAGCATTATCAAATTGAGCGAACAGACTCAGGCAATAGGGGAGATCATCACGGCGGTCAGCGACCTGGCGCAGCAGTCCAACCTGCTTGCGGTAAACGCCGCAATCGAAGCGTCGAAGGCTGGAGAACATGGGAAAGGGTTTGCAGTAGTAGCCCAGGAGATCAAGAGCCTGGCCGACCAGTCGAAACAGGCAACCGCGCAGGTGAGGGCCATCCTCGGAGACATTCAGAAGGCGACCGGGGCGTCGGTGATGGCCGCCGAACAGGTGAGCAAGGCGGTGGATGGGGGTGTGAAGCAGGCAGCCGAATCCGGAGAGTCCATTAAGAAACTGGCGGAAAGCATTGCGGAATCCGCGCAGGCCGCCACCCAGATCGCCGCGTCCAGCCAACAGCAGTTTGTAGGCATGGACCAGATTGCGATGGCGATGGAAACTGTCAAGCAGGCTTCCCAGCAGAGCGTGTCCGCCACCAAACAGGCCGAACAGGCCGCGCAGAACTTGCACCAACTCGGGCAGAAGCTAAAGGAAATGGTGGGAAAATATAGAGTGTAGTTGCGAGCCGGCGGGGTGTTTTGCCTTGGCGGTAAAATGACCCGCGTAATCTGCGCAACCCGAAACGTAGTCTTATATCTTGAAAATGAGAGACAGCTATGGACCGGAAGGACGAGGACCTTCTGAAAAAACTGCTTCCCATGTTTAAAATCGAGGCCCGGGACCATCTCAAGATCATATCCTCCGGTCTCATCGAACTTGAAAAAGGCGGCCTCGAAAAGCAGGGCGAAATCATTGAAACCATATACAGGGAATCGCACAGCCTGAAGGGAGCGGCTCGTTCAGTAAATCGCTCCGACGTTGTCGCGATTTGCCAGGCATTGGAGAATACTTTCTCCGCATTGAAACGCGAAGAGATTGTTCCTTCCTCCCGTATCTTGGACCTGCTGCACCAGACGGTAGACCGTGCCTCCGACCTCATCATCGGAATGGAAATTTCACAGGCCGACAAATTCGGGGCCGGGGGAATAATCCACAAGCTTGAAGAGGCAACACTTCAAAAACAGAGCGTTTCAGGCAGAGAAGAGATAGCGGAGATACGGCCCGATTCGCCTGCCGGAGAACAGGAAAAACCAAAGGAAAAGGCGCCCGGCGTTGATGCGATTCCGAAAATCGGCACCTTCATCCCCGAGACTCCACCGCCGGCCGTACCCGCCTCTTCATCCGCCGGGACAATAAGGATTTCGACGGCAAAGCTCGATGCGCTTCTCCTCAAGGCCGAAGAGATGCTTGCCGTTAAACTCTCTGCCGGCCAGCTTGCCCTTGAGCTGAAAATGTTGAAGGACTCTTTTACTCGCTGGAAAAAGGAAAGGGGAAGAAAGGAATCGTTCAAAGCAGCCTCTGGGCGGGAAACCCCAGGAGAAGCGAGAGATGATGGTGAGGCCGGCCCTTTCCTGACATCATTCGAAGCCGGCTTGACGAAGCTGATCAAGGCCGCTGAGTACGATCACAGATCGAATGCCGTAATGGTTGATGCTCTGCTCGAAGATATGAAGAAAACCCTGATGCTTCCTTTTTCTTCGCTTCTCGAGAGTTTCCCCAGGTTTGTGCGCGACCTCTCGCGGGATGCCGGCAAACTAGTGGAGTTGAATATAGAGGGCGGCGGGATCGAAATAGACCGGCGCGTCCTGGATGAGATGAAAGACCCGCTCATCCACCTGGTGCGAAACTGCATTGACCACGGCATTGAAATGCCCGGGGAACGAGAGAAAAAGCACAAATCCGCCAAAGGAAATATAAAGGTTTCCGTCTCTTCCAGGGACGGCAGAATTGGCATTACGGTGCGCGACGATGGAACCGGGATTGACGCGCTGAAAGTAAGGTCAGCGGCTCAAAAGTACGGCGCCGTATCGCGTGAAGAAGCCGAAAAGTTGGGAGCAGACGAGACACTGTTTTTGGTTTTCCGGTCCGGTGTCACCACGAGTCCCATCATTACGGACATTTCCGGCAGAGGACTCGGGCTTGCCATCGTGAAGGAGAAAGTCGAAAAACTGAACGGCACGATCTCAATTGATACCCAGCCCGACGTCGGTACAAGCTTCAGGATGGTGGTTCCTCTGACGCTAGCCACATTTCGAGGCGTCCTCGTCAGTGTGGGTGGACATCTTTTCGTCCTTCCATCCGCGAATGTCGAGAGGGTGGCCAGAGTCAGAAAAGATGAAATACAAACAGTGGAGAACCGTGAAACTCTGTCTTTCGACGGTCATGCCGTCTCGCTCGTAAGACTCGGGGCCGTACTCGAGTTTGAAACAACCGCCGGTCGGGCATATGACGAGAGTCCTTATGTGCAAATCGTGGTGCTCGGTTCGGCCGGAAAACGGATGGCTTTTCTCGTCGATGAAGTCCTTCAGGAACAGGAGATCCTGGTAAAAAATCTCGGGCCCCAGCTTTCACGAGTGCGAAACATTGCGGGCGCCACTGTCCTGGGAACCGGCAAAGTGGCGCCGGTTTTGAATGTCCAAGATCTTATGATATCTGCCGTGAAAGTTGCCCCAACTCCCGCAGGAACTATCGTTGGAGGACCTCAAAAAAGGTTATCTATTCTTGTCGTTGAGGACTCCATCACGGCAAGGACTCTGCTCAAAACAATATTGGAATCCGCAGGATACGAGGTCGCAACTGCTGTTGACGGTATCGATGCGTTTACCGCATTGAAAACCACTGAATTCAATCTCGTGGTATCCGATGTCGAAATGCCCAGGATGAACGGGTTTGACCTTACGGCAAAGATAAGGACCGACAAGGGGCTTTCCGGATTGCCTGTCGTGCTGGTGACCGCGCGCGAATCACGCGAAGACAGGGAGCGCGGAATTTACGCAGGGGCAAACGCATATGTAGTGAAGAGCAGTTTCGAACAAAGCAATTTGCTGGAAGTTATTCGGAGACTCATATGAGTGTCAGGGTCCTCGTCGTGGAAGATTCAGCAGTCGTTCGGGAATTCCTTTCCTATATTCTCAATTCCGATCCCGCAATACGGGTGATAGGAACGGCTAATAATGGAACGGAAGCCTTGCAGCTCGCAGAGAAGCTAAAGCCCGATGTAATCACTATGGACATCAGCATGCCGGGGATGGATGGCTATGAGGCGACACGCAGGATAATGGAGACTAATCCGGTCCCTATAGTCATTGTGAGTGTGAGCGTAGATCCAAAACAAGTTGCAACGACGTTCCGCGCCCTTGAGGCGGGCGCGCTGGCGGCTGCCGGCAAGCCTATGGGAATCGGCCATCCCGAACACGAGCAAACGGCAAATGCGCTTATCCAGACGGTAAAGCTGATGTCCGAAGTGAAGGTGGTGAAGCGCTGGCCGATAAAGTGCAAGATAGGGGCACATCTTACTCAATCCGGTATCGCCGGCGGGTATGATTTGGGCTCAAAGGATATCGGGATTATCGCAATAGGTGCATCGACCGGAGGTCCCCATGTACTGCAAACCATTCTCTCGGCGCTTCCAAATGATTTCCCTGCGCCGGTCCTTGTCGTTCAGCACATTTCTCCAGGCTTTATACAAGGTTTTGCTGACTCGCTTGAGCACTATTGCAAACTACCGGTGCGAATCCCCTTCTGCGGTGAAAGTGCGAAGCCCGGAAACATCTATCTTGCACCCGACGGCGTCCACATGGGAGTCGAATCGGGAGGCCGCATTGTCCTGACCGGCGAGCCGCCGGAAAACGGCATGCGTCCATCTGTTTCTTACCTGTTCCGGTCCGTGGCCGGCGCATTCGGCCTGAGATCGGTCGGTGTGCTCCTGACCGGCATGGGAAAAGACGGCGCCGGCGGCCTTAAATCCATGAGCGAAAAAGGAGCCGTAACAATTGCACAGGATGAGGCAAGTTGTGTGATTTTCGGCATGCCCGCCGAGGCAATCCAGCTCGGTGCGGCGGCCCATGTGCTCTCCCCGGAAGCAATAGCCGCAGCTTTGGCTCAAATTTCCAGGCGGTGAGCAGTGTTCACTGCATTCGGAGTTGGTAATGGGTTCTAAAGAAAACAGCACGGCGGACGGGTCTGAGATACTCATCGTAGAGGACAGTCCCACCCAGGCCATGGAATTGGAGTTTATCCTGCACCAAAACGGCTACCGCACCTCGGTTGCCCAAAACGGCAGGGAGGCCCTTGCATGGCTCAGCCGAAAAACACCCGCCATGGTCATCAGCGACATCGTAATGCCGGAACTCGATGGCTTTGAGCTATGCCGGGCCATACGGGCAAATCTGAAACTCAGGCCAATTCCGGTTATTCTTCTTAGCTTCCTCTCCGATGAGGCTGATGTATTGAAAGGTCTGGAAAGTGGGGCGAGCAATTTCATCATCAAGCCCTATAACCACGCTCACCTGGTTTCCTGCATTCAAGAAAAGCTTTCAAGAGACGCCGCAGAGGAAGACCGGCCTCAGCCGCCGGTTACCGTCGAGTACTCAGGGAAGGGATACACTATCAATTCTGGCGTTAGACAAGTTCTCGATATCCTGGTTTCGACCTATGGGACCGTGGTTAGCAAAAACGCCGAACTCATCAGGGCGGAGGCCGAGCGGGAACATGTGCTCGAAGAACGCGAGAAGCTCATCGCAGAACTCCAGGAAGCGCTTGCCAACGTGAAAACCTTGAGCGGTTTGCTCCCTATTTGCGCCTGGTGTAAGAAAATACGTGACGATAAGGGCGATTGGCATGAGATCCAAAACTATATGTGCGACCATTCTGAAGCCAGCTTAACCCATGGCATTTGCCCTGAATGCTATCGTAAGGTTCGTGAGGAGGAAGAGACACAGTGAGCACGGACGGGGTTTACCGAATATAGATTGGGGTTAGTTAATGTATTCTAAAGAAGACAGCTCGGCGGACGGGCCTGAGATACTCATCGTAGAAGACAGTCCCACCCAGGCCATGGAATTGGAGTTTATCCTGAAGCAAAACGGCTACCGCCCCTCGGTTGCCGCAAACGGCAGGGAAGCCCTTGAATGGCTCAGCCGAAAAATGCCCGCCATGGTCATCAGCGACATCGTAATGCCGGAACTCGATGGTTACCAGCTTTGCCGGGCCATACGGGAAAATCAGCAACTCAGGACCATTCCGGTCATTCTTCTTAGCTTCCTCTCAGATTCGCGTGACATCCTCAAGGGACTTGAGAGCGGCGCAAGCAATTTTATAGTCAAGCCTTACAACCCGGATTACCTCATTGGGTACATAAGCAAAGAACTTTCGGGAGAATCCCGCGCAGAGGCCGAACGGATTCAAGCGCCCGTAGCGCTCGAATATGCCGGAAAAGAGTACTCGATCGCTTCCAACCCCCGGCAGATCCTCGAAATCCTGCTTGCGACCTACGGGACCGCAGTCCGCAAAAACGAAGAACTAATCAGGGCTGAGACCGAGCTTCAATTGTTGAACGAAGACCTCGAGCGTAAAGTCATGGAAAGAACTGCAGCGCTTACAGCGGAAATAGCGGAGAGACGTCGAGTGGAGGAGGAACTTCGCAAGAAGAGCGAAAAGCTGATAGCCTATTCCGCTAAGCTGGAGCAAACCAACAGGGACCTCCAGGACTTCGCCTTTATTGCTTCTCACGACCTGCAGGAACCAGTTCGAAAAATCCAGACATTCGTCGATCGTATAACGACTCAGTATAATGAATCGTTGGATGAGAAGGGACGTGATTATCTGGATAGGGTTCGCCGATCCGCCCGCAGAATGCAGGAGCTGATACTGTCTCTCCTTAAATATTCGCGGCTTACTTCAAGCGCTGAACATTATTATCTTCCGATCGATTTGACGCAATCGGTGCAGGAAGCCTTGTCGGACTTAAAGGTGCTTCGCGAAGATTCGGGCGCACAGATCGAGGTTGGATCTCTTCCCACGGTTGAGGCCGATCCCGTTCAGATGCGGCAGCTCTTTCAGAACCTTTTGGGAAATGCCCTGAAGTACAGGGGGGAGAAAACACCCGTTATCAGGGTCTACGCTGAACCCGGCGAGTCTGAGGGGTTCCATGAAATCCGGGTGGAAGATAATGGAATCGGTTTTGACCAACGTTACCTCGATAAAATCTTTAAACCCTTCCAGAGGCTCCATGGCAAGAGCGCGCCTTACGAAGGCACCGGTATGGGCCTCGCTATTTGCAGAAGAATAGTCGAGCGCCACGGGGGGAGCATCACGGCACGGAGCAAAACTCAGAGCGGGGCAATATTCGTGGTGAGGCTGCCGGAGAAACAGTCATGAGCGGGACGAATTAAATGGAATCGATATCAAGCGGCTTTGCCGAAGCCTTTCGACTCCTGGTGACTCTTGACCACGAGGTCCTGGAAATTTCGTCCAGGACGCTTCAGGTTTCAGGGATAGCAACTTTCATCAGTGTTCTCATAGGCTTTCCCTTGGGCACTGCGCTTGCACTTACCCGATTCTTCGGCCGGGGACTGCTGGTAAGCGTCGTAAACTTCGGGATGGGACTTCCGCCCGTGGTCGTGGGCTTTGTCACCTGGCTGCTCCTGATGCGTTACGGCCCCATGGGCGCTTTAGGCATTCTATACTCGCCCACAGCCATGATCATCGCACAGGCGGTAATCGCGTCTCCAGTTGTGACCGGATTCACCCTGGCGGCCGTGCAGTCCATAGATCCGAAGCTGCGCCTCCAGATACTGTCTCTTGGAACGACCCGCCTGCAATATTTTTTGCTGCTGCTCTGGGAGTCCAGGCCCGGTATTCTGGCTGCAGTCATTGCAGGATTTGGACGCGTCCTGGGCGAGGTGGGCGCATCGATGATGGTAGGCGGCAATATTCGCGGATATACAAGAGTGCTTACCACTGCGACCGTGCTCGAAGTCTCAAAGGGTGAATTCAAACTGGCGGCCGCATTGAGCATCATCCTGCTATTGCTCTCCTTTTTTATAATGGCTGCGCTAAGTTACCTGCAGCAGCGCGGGACTCAACGCTGAACGGCGGTCAACTTCAAATGAGGCCTCCCGCTCCCGCCCCGTCTCGCGGGTGGGTGGGCGGGCTGTCGAGAATGCGCGGCCGCCCCCGCGCTACGCGCTCACACGTCGCAAAGGGAGGCCAGCAAGCATGCTTCACTTTGTGAAGCATGCAAAGCTCGCGAAGCGTGATCTATACACCGGAACCACTTCACTTTTTGGAAGCGCCTCACATTTGGCTTGCCTCCAACCGCACCACATTTAGTGTCTCCGCTGTCTGCATGGCTGCGCGGAAAGAGCCGATTCTTTTTTTTGAGCAGGGTATTATATAAGTCTATAATACGAGGACAAGAACATGAAGCAGTACGTAATCGATCAGCTAAGGGAACCCGACCACGAGAAGATCCTTGAATTCCTGAAGAAGAATGCTGATGCATCGGAATTTGGAGACATTTTCTGGGTGATGCTTCCTGAAGAACTCTACTCGGATATACAAAAGGAGCACAAGCAATGCCATCCTTACTGCTTTGCCGTAAACCTTTCGTTTAACCGGGCGGATTTCGAGCTGCTGACCCGCAGCCGTAGTGTTCTGCGGTGTGCTTGCATCAGCTACGCAGACAGGAAGCAGAGGGACTATGTCATCGACTATGCCGACCGTATGATCGAAGAACTCAATATCAAGATTTAGGATTCATTGCCGCTTTCAGATTTCTGATATTTTGCGCGTAGTCACCGCTGAAAACCGCCGAACCGGCGACGAAGACATCGACGCCGGCTTCCGCAAGTTCCCCGACAATTCCAGGTTTTACTCCTCCGTCAACCTGAAGCAGTGTCGAAAGCCCCGCATCATCTATCATACGGCGGCATTGCCGGATTTTCGGAAGCACATTCGGGATGAACTTCTGTCCGCCGAACCCGGGATTAACAGTCATAAGCAAAACCATATCGACATCCGGCAGAATCTGATCGATCATGCAGAGCGGCGTCGCCGGATTAAGCGCAACGGCAGCTTTTACCCCAAGCTCCTTTATTGTCTGGATCACCCTGTGAAGATGCACGCAGGCTTCGGCATGGACCCCCAGCCACTCGGCCCCCGCTTTGACGAAATCTTCCAGGTAGCGGCCAGGTCTTTCTATCATCAGGTGAACGTCCAAAGGGAGGCGTGTCACCTGGCTAAGCGCCTTTACCATATTGGGCCCGATGGTTATGTTGGGCACAAAATGGCCATCCATGACATCGACATGTATCCAGTCGGCCCCTGCGGCTTCGACAGCCTTGACCTCTTCTGCAAGCCTGCCGAAGTCGGCAGACAGAATGGATGCGGAGAGCAGTTTTTTCATTGTTTCCCTTCAGTTTTGGTTCGTAATGGACGGTGCCGGCTCACGGGACAGATTATATCACGGCTCTCACCACCTCCTCCAGAGCGGCCAGTCCCATCGCCTCATCGCTCAAATGGACCCGCAAGACCCTGCGCCGGTGTTTGCGCAGTGCTTCGAAATCACCCAGCGCCTGGGCACGCATCAACATTCCGAAGGTATATGGCTGACCGGGAATCCCGGTGTCCTCAGCAACGTCCGTGGTGAGCATGAGAAAAAACCCCTTGTTCGTTCCCCCTTTGTGAAGCTGGCCGATCGAGTGCAGGTAACGCGGACCGTAGTTTACTGTCGTGGCGATTCGCATACTGTCCATCACAAGCATACGAATCCGCCGCAGTCCTCTCTCGTTCGTTTCATTCTCGGTCAGGTAGGCAAGAATGCCCAGGTAACCATCCCTCGCAGCCCCCTCGAAAAACAAGGCCAAAGCCTGCTGGACGCTGGAAGCCCCACCGCCCAGGTAGAGCCGTAGCGGACCGTAGGACATTTCCATCACGGCCTCGGGCACCCTGCCCTCCCTGCCGACCTCGTCGAGAATTTTAGCTGTAAATTCTTTGGTTTGCTGCACGTTCGGTTGATCGAATGGATTTATACCGAGCAAAGCGCCGGCGGTAGCTGTGGCAATCTCCCAAAGGAAAAACTGCTCTCCGAGATCGAGCCGGTCGCGCATATAAACCGTGATGACCGGTTGGCCGGCTTTTCGCAGAAAATCGCCTTTGGCCTCAATGGCCTCGTCCTGTTCGTTTCTTATTCTGAATTCAACAAACAGCCGGTCTTCTCCGTAGTTTTGCCGGTTTTCAACCGGATCGCCCGATACCGGAATGACTCCTGTCCCATCCTTTCCCGTACTTTCGGCAATGAGCTGCTCAAGCCACATTGCAAACGAGGCAATCGGCCCGGGCAGAAGAAAGGTCAGCTTGTCCCTGCCCCCTGCCGCAAGCACCCCTATAGCCACCCCGAGCGCTGCTCCCGGATTTTGGGAAAGGGGCTTCTGAATCCGGCATTCATCAAGCATCTTCAAAGCCCGGAGGAGCAGTTCATCCAAATCGATGCCCATAAGCGCGGCCGGCGCCAACCCAAAAAACGAAAGCGCCGAATAGCGTCCCCCGATATCCGGATAATTGAGCAAAACTTTGCGGTAGGAGCGCTCGGCGGCGAGTCGATCGAGCATCGAGCCAGGGTCTGTTATAACCCCAAAGTTTTCGCTGGCGAGGTTTCCCTTTATGCTTTTAACTCTTTCAAAAAAATACTCGCCGAAAGAACGGCTCTCGACGGTGGTACCTGACTTGCTGGCCTCGATGAAAAAAGTGTTCGCAAGAGGAACGCTTCGTTCGAACCGAATGACAGTGGCGGGATCGGTGGTGTCGAGCACCGTCAGCGGCAAGCCGGGAGCATGCCTGCCAAAAGTTTCTCTAAAAACCAGCGGGGCAAGGGTGCTTCCTCCCATACCCATAAGGAACACGTGGCGGAAGCCCGCTTTCTTCAGTTCGGCGGCAAATTCATTAAGATCGGGCACAGCCTTTCTTATCTTCAAGGGAGAATCCAGCCAGCCCATCGAGTTTGCAATTATTTTCTGCTCGTCCGGTTCATTTTTCCAGAGCGCCGGGTCCTTTTCCCAGAGCCGGGCGCAGAAATCGGCCTCCTCAAGGTTTTTCAGCCTTTCCATTACCGCCGATTCGAACCCGCTCAGATCAAAATCCATTCCGGCCAGCTTCATACAGAGACCTCCGGGTCTTTTCCGTGAATCACCGCCGATATTACGCACTTTCTGATTCGCTTGACATTTGGCTTGCCTTCACACACACCACGTTTATTGCCTCTGCGTTGTGCATGGCTGCGAGCACGGTACCGCCGCTTTTGCTCAGTCCTCAGTCCTGATGGCGAAGTGCGAACGCCGCAGCCCCGATGACCCCGGCTTTATTCCCCAGTTTTGAAGCACAGATGACAAGACAGCCTGTAGCCGCACTCAATGCGCGGCGGCGCACCCCCTTGTCTATGCGCGAGACCATCTCGGGCATGCCTTCTATAATGCCGCCGCCCAATATTATCCGGCAGGGGTTAAACGCGTTCACCAGGGCAGCGGCACCCGCTGCCAGAGCGTCTGTAACCTCGTCAATTATCTTCGTCGCGAGTGCGTCTCCAGCGTAAAAGGCCTGCACCAGTGTTCTTGCCGTGATGTCCTCGACTTTGCCTCCCGCCATCCTCAAAATTGTGCCGCCAAAGACCGGGTCGGCCTTCACACTCGCATGCGCTCTGCGCGCTATGGCCCATCCGCCGGCCAGTGCTTCCATGCATCCCCTGTTGCCGCAATTGCAAAGCGGGCCGCGAAGGTCCACCGTCATATGCCCGATCTCCCCTGCTGTGTTGCAGCACCCTTCAAGCACCTTGCCGCCGCAGACTATCCCTCCGCCTATTCCCGTCCCGATAAAGATACACACCAGATCGCCGCAGCCTCGACCAGCCCCGAAAAGCCATTCGCCCCACAGCGCCGCCCGAACGTCGTTGGTTACTACCACGGGAATTGCACATGCCTTTTGCACTTCCGCCTTAAGCGGCACGTTATGCCAGTCCAGATTGGGCGCAAACACAACGGCCCCGGTCCCGGGGTCCACCTGACCGGCGACACCGATGCCGATCCCGGACATTGAAATCCCGGAGGCGCCTTTGAGCTGCTCGACTCCTTTGACAACCTGAGTTAACACCGCACTGTAGCCGCCATGCGTTTCGGTGTCATAGCGAAGCAACTCCAGCAGCCGTCCTTCCTCATCGACTGTGCCAAACGCTATCTTGCTGCCCCCCAGATCGATCCCAATAGCACAATGACTGATATCCATAAGCGCCTCGGACCCAGCGTAGCACCCGTGAATGAATCGTAGCCCAGCCCATCGTGGGCGCTCTCTGAATCAAGCTTTCCGGATTTTTCCCGGCAAAACTCGACCACTGAAACCTTTCATCTTTCGCCAATCCAGCCACTGGTGGCGCGGAATGACCAATACCCCTTCTGCCGTGCGATCCGATACCGAAACCACGATCTCCAGTGGCCCATTGTCGAGTTCAACAGACACGATGTCACCGTCGGAAAGCCCCGCTTGCTGCGCATCTATTGAGTGCATCGACATATACGGTCCAGTGATGCCGCCGTCAAGCGAATCCGACCAGGCCGAGAATTCCGTTGTACCAAACATCCATTCGACCATTAAAAGTTCGAACCCATCAGGGCTTTTTGATTTTTCCCGGGACTCTACACCCCGCAGGGCGTGGAGATTTCCTTTACCGGATTTGCCTTGAAGTATCCTTATCCCATCAACCGGATAATTATTCGCATCAAACCCCTCAAAGCCCTTGTGCTCCGTTGGGATAAACTCTCCAGGGGAGATTTCGCTCGCTCCGGTATCCTCCATCGGGATGCCCGCAATTTTCCAAAGCGCTTCCCAGGCCGGCAGGTGATCCCCGCCGGGAATAATGTCCCGATAAACGCGCGGCGGGTGTTCTCCTCCCCAGATCGGTACGCCTCCGTGATGTACCCGCTTCGCAAACTGGGCCCTTCCTTCCTGATTTATAAATGTCGAACCGGTTTCAAAGATTGTGGAAGCCGGATAAAAAATCGAAGCGCGCTTGACCGTTTCAGTCGGAAAGTAATCGATTACTATCAGAAGTTCGAGTTTTGACATGGCGAGATCGAGTCTTACCCGGTCCGGATAATAGTGACAAGGATCGCTCTCCACAACGACCAGCGCACGAACAAGACCCTTTTCGATATCGCCGACAAGGTCCTCAAACGCTTGCCCATCCGCTCCGGAAAGAAGGGCTGAGCTGAAAGCGCCCGCCCCCGGCAACAGATAAAAAATGCCTGCCTGTTTTCCTGTCAAGGCCAGCAACCGGGTGCAGCCGGCGGCAAACGCGGGCGTGCTTTCGCGAGTCACGTCAGTTCCGCAAATTATTACCGGTCTTTTACTCGATGCAAGCTGTTCGGCTAGTGGGCCAATCCGGGCTGGAAGCTCACGATCTGCATGGTCTTCGACCAGCGCACCATAAAAGTCCTTTGCGTCTTTCCCGAACGCTGCACGATCCTTTTCGACCGCCTTGGCGACGAGCATGCCCAGGTATAGCTCAATTTCGCCGGGCGGAGCCGGTATATGTTCGGCATTGCAGGGCAGAAGGACCGCACGTGGATCGATCGTCACAATGGGCGCCTGACTCCTGGATGCCTGCCTGATCGCGAGCGCGGCCATCCCCCCTTCGTTTAGGGGATCGGCCCCTGCAATGATAACAAAATCCGCTTTCTCGATTTCCCTCATCGATATGGCAATTTCGCCATCAAGCCCCTCAAGGGCTGAGCGGGTCTTACGGAGCTTTGCGGGATCGAAGAAAAATACCGGGCCCCGCCAGTCTCGTGTCCTGCATATTCGCTTGAGCATGCACTGGGACTCGAGGCTGTTTCGAGTCGAGCCAACCCCGGCAATGGCATTGGGGCCGTATTTTTTCTCAATATTGTCCAAAGACTCCCGCGCTTCTGCAAATGCGGTCTGCACGGTAACATCGCTCTGTCCAACTCGCGCAGCCCAGGGACGCTTTTTGTGATCGGCGCCGCCATTGGAGTAGGAAAATCCGAATCTTCCAGCATCGCATATAAAATACCCGTTCACATCACGGTTGTAGCGCGCCTCCACCCGCATGACCCCACGGTAATGGGCGTTCCCGACCGTATTGCACCCCAGCGAGCAGTGGTTGCAAAGGGAGGGGACTCTCTCGAGGTCCCATCTGCGCACTTTGAACCGGGCGGTCTTGTCGGTGTAGACGCCCGTAGGGCAGATATCCACCAGGTTTCCTGAAAAAGGGCTCTCGAGCTTACCGTCCGAAAACCTGCCGAAGTAAAGACGGTCCCCGATTTGCATGGGGCCAAGGTCTTTGTATCCGGCAAACTCCTGGTAAAACCTCGAACAGCGGTAGCAATGGATGCAGCGGTTCATCTCATGCTGAACGTAAGGTCCCAGGTATTGGTCCCGATACGTTCGCTTACTGCCCCGATACCTGCGAACGCCGTGCCCGCCGGACACTGTTTCGTCCTGCAGCAGGCATTGTCCACCTTCGTCGCATACGGGACAATCCAGGGGGTGGTTCTTCATCAACAGCTCGATTACTCTTTTGCGAAATTGAACCGCCTCTATATCCGTTGTCGAAACGACCATCCCATCCTGGGCATCTACCATGCAGCTCATCTGCACGCCCTTGAAGGGACCCTGGATAAATTTGACCGCACACATCCGGCATGCCCCAACCGATCCCAATGCCTCGTGATAGCAGAAGCGAGGAATTATAATGCCCAACCGTTCGGCGGCGTCGATGACTTTGCTGCCCTTTGGGACATCTACTTCAAGATCGTCAATGACCAGCCTAGGCATGGAAAGGACATCCTTTTTGGCTAATGTGCTGGCGGACTTCGTCTTCAAAAAAATCCAGAAGGCTGATTACCGGCTCTGCTGCCCCTGGGGCAAGAGCGCAATAAGAGTTCCAAACCTCTTTGCACAGTGTCCTCAAATTGGGGATGAATTCTTCTTCCCCCTCTCCATTTTCGATTCTCCACAGCAGGTCGCGCATGTAGGGCAGCCCCTCCCGGCAGGGCGTACACCATCCGCAGGACTCGCGGGCGAAGAATTCCACGAGGTTAAGAGTGGCGCCCACAAGGCAGGTCTTGTGATCGAAAACCATAATGGCGGCTGTACCGAGACGGTTTCCGATGCTCTTCAAATCCTCAAAATCCATCCGGATATCGTAGTGCTCCCTGGTCAGGAATCGGGTCGAAGCCCCCCCGGGAAGGCATGCCTTGAATTCAGAACCCGGAGTCATTCCTCCGCAATGTTCATCGATTATTTCACTCAGCCGGGTACCCATCGGCAACTCGACTGCGCCAGGAACATTCACTTTACCGCTTATGCAGTATAATTTCGTGCCGGCCCCATTTGGCGTGGCGCTCAAGCCTTTGAACCACTCGGGACCGTTTCGCAGAATATGAGGGACATTGGCCAGGGTTTCCACATTGTTCACAACAGTCGGCTTGTCCCACAGGCCCTTTTCGGTCGGGTACGGAGGCGGCTTTACAGGGTTAGGTCTTTTCCCCATTATGGCGTTGAGAAGCGCGGACGCCTCCCCGCAAATGTATCTTCCTCCGCTTCGGTGAACAACTATATCAAAACAAAAATCCGTACCCAGAATGTTATTGCCAAGAAAACCCGCCTGCCGCGCATATTCCAATTCACGCTCAAATATGACGGCGCTGCTTTCATAAGAGGGACGCACGAAAAAGAAAGCCTTGGAAGCCGAAAAAGAATAACCGGCCAGGGTCATCCCCTCGATTATACAGTGCGGGTCTACATGGATCAGCATGCGGTCTTTAAATGTTCCGGGCTCCATCTCGTCGCCGTTTGCTACAAGGTAGCGGGGAAAAGCGCCCGAGTCCGGCACCGCAGCCCATTTCTTACCGGCCGGAAAACCGGCGCCGCCTCGGCCCAGCAGGCCCGATTCACTCACCAGCCGTATGATCTCTTTGGGAGACATCCTTCCGCCGATGAACTTTTCGAGCGCCTGGTACCCCCCGCTTTCGCGGTATTCGTCCAGGGTCGCCACCCTGTTCGGTTTCCTATTTTTGAACAGTACCTGGGGATATTGCCCCATTACTCGCTCCTATTGTGGAAGCGGGGATCTATTCTCACGCTACCTTCTTTTCGCCTCTCGCTCCCCGCTTCCTGCTCCTCGCTTCCCGCTTCTCGCCCTCGAGCTATTCCCATTCGTCACATTCGGCTTCCTGAGCCAGCCTGTCAAGAATTCGGCCGATCTTTTCCGGGGTCAGCTTTCCGTATACCCGCTTGTTTATCACCATTGCGGGAGCGCGGTCACAATAACCGATGCAGCAGACCGGGAGAAGCGTGAAGAGCCCGTCCGGACTGGTCCCCCCCATGGGAACGCCGGCCCGCGCGCTTATGTAGTCGATTACACGCTGGTGGCCCTCCAGCCAGCACACCGTGCTGTCACACACCTTGATCACATATTTGCCTACGGGACGGCGGTATATATAATCGTAAAAGGTGGCAAGCTCCTCCAGCTCCAATGGCGTCATGCCCATCAGCGCCGCCGCTTCGACCATGGCTTCATCGCTCATCCAGCCCTGGAGTTCCTGTATTTCAAACATTACATCTACGGCTTTCTCGCGGGGCGATTCCGCCTCTGCAATCATTTTCTGGAGCTTGAGTTTCAATTCATCCGGAAGCATAATAGTTTTTGTTTTTACTTTTGAGTTCGAGGTTTTTGGCTACGACTATACTGCGATGTACCCTGGCGACGAATATGAGCCAAAAATGTAATTTGTTGAAATTCTTTCATATTACATGAATTTGTATTATTTTGGGTCAACTGGAAACTAAGTCTGTGCCGGTAAAAGTCAATCAGTGAAAGACATGACCTTGAGCAACCTGGTACCTGTGGTAGTTCATGCATTCGTCGGATGGTCGTTCTGCGCCGCAACGATGGGCATCGCTATGGCGACGGCATCACTGCAGAATGCGTTGGTTATTCATGCCATCGCAGCGCCAATCATATTCTCGGCAATATCTCTGAGCTACTTCAGGCGAGCCGGTAGTTGCAGCCCCCTGGCGGGGGCGACCGCTTTTGTCGGCTTTGTGATGGCCATGGATTTCTTCATTGTCGCCCTGGTCGTCAACCGAAGTCTGGAGATGTTCAGGAGCTTGTTGGGCACCTGGATACCGTTTGGTTTGATATTCGCCTCAACCTACGTGACGGGATTGGCAAGTGCTCATCGTAGTCACGTTTCAACTAGTCGAAGCGCGGCCCAACCTGCGGCTCACCCACCGCCCGCCGGTGAAGATGTGCGCGGCCGCAGATGAGCCCGGTGAGGATTTCATGAAACCAGAAGAAGCCTACCGGTGGCTGCTGGACTACTCTACAACCACCGCTTTGTATGAATCAATGAAAAGCCTGATCAACTGGGACCAGCGCACATACCTGCCCAGAGGAGGCCATTCACACCGGGCGCAACAAATTGCGGCAATTACCGCCCTTCTTCACAGGCGTGCAACGGACCCCGGGTTCGCAGAAATGCTTGCCAAGGCCGAAGCCTCGCAAATCCCCGGACAACCGCTGTCCGATGAAGCGGTGAATCTTCGTGAATGGAGAAGAAAATACGACCGCGCAACCAGGATACCGGAACCGCTCGCAGTCGAACTGTCAAAGGCGGCCTCGCAGGCAGAGCTTGCATGGCAGAGTTTGAGGCGCGAAAATGACTGGAAGGGTTTTCTTCCTTACCTCGAGCAAATCATAAGTCTCAAGCGGCAGGAGGCTGCCGCGCTCTCTACCGGCGGAGAAGAGATTTACAATGCGCTGATCGAAGATTTCGAACCGGGTGAAAACGCGAAAAGTATCGAGGTGCTCTTCGACAAGCTGGCGGACGCGACTTTCCAATTGCTCGAAAAAATCGAAGCCGCCCCCCGAAAACCCGACCCCGCCGCCTTGCAGGGTGATTCGCCTGAGTCCGTGCAGAAAACCTTCATCAGGGAAATAATCGCTCACCTGGGCTACGACCTTGCCGCAGGCAGGATAGACCGCTCGGCCCATCCTTTTACCTCGAAGATCGGACCGGGAGACGTTCGCATCACTACCAGGTTCGATCCGAACTCGTTTGTCATGGCCCTTTTCAGTTCGATTCATGAGGCAGGACACGCCCTTTACGAGCAGGGGCTTCCGGCCGAACACTGGGGGACCCCGCGCGGCAGGTCGATATCAATGGCGATCCACGAATCTCAGTCACGCATGTGGGAAAATATGGCTGCAAAGTCCCCCGGGTTCTGGAAACATTTTTATCCTTTAGCCTGCAAACACTTCCCCTGGCTGAACAAAATCGATATCGACAAATTCCTCTTCGCCCTGAACGAAGTTCGTCCAAGCCTGATTCGCACCGAGGCCGATGAGCTTACCTACAACCTGCACATCATTATGCGATTTAAACTGGAGAGGATGCTGATCGGAGGCGAACTGGAATCCGAGGACCTTCCTGAAGCCTGGAACACCGTGATGAAACGATACTTCCTTCCGCTCCCGGACGACTACTCGAGCGGCGTGATGCAGGACATACACTGGCCGGCTGGAGCATTCGGCTATTTCCCGAGTTATGCACTTGGGAACATGTATGCAGCGCAGTTTTACGCCAAAGCGGAAAAGAACCTTGGCAATTTGCAGGAAATGTTCGAGGCGGGTGATTTCGGTCCTTTTCTCGGATGGTTTCGGCAAAACGTTCATTCGCAGGGCAGCCGCCATCTTCCGCGCAACCTGGTTAAGGCCGCTACGGACGAAGACCTGAGTGCGGATTACCTCATAGCTTATCTGAAACAAAAGTATGGCAGGTTGTACGAATTGTAACGAAAATTTGTACTCTCGATGTTGCAGGTTTCCCCTCGCGGGAAGAGGAGCAAGCACCATGGTGGAGATTATTTATATCGTCACCCATCAGCCCTGTCAGGCTGAAAAAACGAATCCGCCGGCCTTCTTTTCCCTGAAAATCTGTCCGCTGTCTTCGAGATATCTCAAGTGGGCAACCGCCTCTGCGGTGGCAAAATACTTCTGAGACGCCGGGAAGGCTTCCCATGAATCGCACTCGATATCCCAGGTCATCATGGATGCAACCTCGTAAGCATTCTTCGGGCCTTGCTTCAAAATGGAGAGGGCTTCTTCGAGTCTGCTCCTATGATGCTCTTTTAATTCCGTTATCCTGCTCCTGCAATTTCCTAAAGCGCCCCTGTGTCCGGGCAACACCAGATCGACCTGCATGCCGTAAATCTTGTCAAGGCTGGCAAGATAGCTTTTCAGAGGATTTTCCTTCTCGGTCCAGCATGTGATGTTCGGCGTTATATCAAAGAGGATATGGTCCCCCGACACAAGGACCTTCTTTTCGGGTTCGTACAAACAGGTATGGCCTCTCGTGTGCCCTGGCGTCGCAACGGCCTGGAAGCAGTAGCCGCCGTACCGGAACGCGTCCCCCTCATCTACCGCACTCGCTTCCGCCGGGACATCAATGCCATACTTATAAGCCGGGTGGTTACTGAGAGCCGCCTGAAGCTCCTTTGCCGAAAGACCGTTCAGCCCGGCAAAGCCGATAATCGCATCCCAGCCGACCCAGTTCTCCATGTACTCTTTGTCCGGCCGATTGATATATACGGTTGAAGTGTCTTTAGCCAGTATCGGTGCAAGGCCTATGTGATCCGCGTGCATGTGAGTGATATAGAAGTCGGTCTTTTTCAGGTCCACCTCGATTTCACCCAGGCCGGCCTGCATGGCTTCGAGGCACTCTCTTCGATTCAACCCGGTATCAATGACCAGGTTCTTGTCGGGACCTTTTATCACATAGGAGTTGAGCCACCCCAGGGGACTTCCCGGCAATGGGATTTTTATCAGGAATAGATTGGGTAAGATCTCTTCAACCATACGAGCGGGCCTCCATTCTGTCTGAATCTCCTGTAACCTGAGCACTCATGCTATGCTCCCCGGTCTATAGTCGAGAGCCGGAAAAATTGAAAGGTCTTGTTTCGTTCCCGCTTCCGGCGCAACGACTCCATGCCTAATGTCAAAGAGCCTCCGTTATTTGAAAAATTAGCGCCCGCCCCACAAGCGGCCTGGATCGGCAGTCGGGCCAAATCAAAATCCTATATCTATATTAGTCGAAAACGCAATCCCTCTTCGCTTGCAGTGAATCAGGCGCCTGACATTGTCACCCACAAAAACCGGGACAACTGTCGGGTTTCCATTGAACCCCTGCGGAAATCGTGGCTTAATTGCCTGGAGTTAATGCAGGAATAAAACGATTATTTTACCTGAAGAATCGGTGCCATATCGAATCGCGGTAAACCGTCAGGGCAATCATTCAAAGGAGGGGCTAACATGAAAAAGAGTTTTTTCGGGGTAGCGGCATCGCTGTGTCTCGTTCTATGTGTTTCTTTTGCCTTTGCCGCCGAGCAGGTTGTGCCGTATGACCTGGATTGCGCCGCCAACCCGGCGCCTGCGAGTCCGTGCTGCTTTTTGCAGCCGTCATTTAGCACGGGTTTCTCTCAAGCCGGAGCGGCCAACTACCAATTCAATTTTTTAGCCCCGACAGGGCTGGCTGGCGTCAATAGCCTCAATTTGAGGACCCCGGCGTTTCCCGGGTTCTATCTTGCCGGCGATCTGCCTTATGCCGTGAACGACCGTCTCAAGGTGACCCTTGGAGCTCGTTGGGCGCCGGGCTATAATAGCGGTCAGGGAGAGGAAACCTATACTATTTTCAACTCCCCTCCCATCGTATTCGGCAGAGGTTGGGCTTCGGGGGACAGCGACTGGGTAACGGCCGATCTGCTGGCATCGTATGTCTTGGCAAGAAACTGCTCGTGTCTTAAGGATTTTTCGGTCGTAGCCGGTTTCCGCTATGATTACCACCATATGGGCCTCAGCGACCCTGTCTTCTACCCCCTTGTCAACGGCAAGGCAAGCGACACGATTGGCCTTACTACCCAGACCTATGAGCCCGTCCTCGGTTTCACCGCGACCTTCCCCGGTTACAGGTGCGGCATCTACGGTGGCGATATCAAGCTCGGAGTGCTTGGCAGTCCCGTTGCCTGGGGTAACGTGGATTACCGCGAGACGTTCGGGGCCGTCACGCCATACGCTTTAATGGCGGTTAACGGGAATCTTGACGCCGGTCAGACTGAATTTTTCTGTATTTCCGCCGAGGCTACCGCGGTTTCCTGGAAAATGTGCTCAGGACTTCAGGCGACTGTTTCTATTTTCGCCGACTATACCAAGTTTTACGGGGCAGGCAACTTGGCGGGGCAGGTAACAGTTTCCGGCATCCCAGGCCCCGTAGAGACCAGCGCTGTCGGCTTCGCGATGTCTCCGGATCTGCTCACCGCCGGGCTCAAAATCGTCCTGGCTTTTTAATCGTACGAGGATTTACGAGGCAAATAACCGAAAGACCTCTTAGCCAATTTCGAATCTGCAAAAAACCCCCTTCTTCGGGGGTTTTTTCACCCTTAACCCACCCTCCCCGCTTCCTGCTTCTCGCTGCCCGCTTCCCGTGGTATAGTCCCACACGAACACGCAGATCTTTTCCAAACATTGATTTCACATCCAGCTCGAGCGCATCCTCTCATCGAAAGGACATTCCCATGAAACCGGGGGAATCGGTTCTCTTCCTCTCAACGTTTTGCGTGCTCTTTCTTATTTCGGCGGTTCTGGCAGGCTGCGAATCGGAGCAGCAAAGAAGCGGTTCCGGATCTCAAACCGCCGGGGTCTCTGAATCTGAAATACTAATCGGCTCTTCCTGCCCGCTTTCCGGCCATGCATCTTCCCTGGGAACGCAGTCCATTCACGGCGTTCAAACCTATCTCAATCAGGTGAACGATCAGGGAGGCGTAAACGGGCGCCATATTCGGCTTATCGCATATGACGACGCTTACGATCCCGCCATGTGCATCTCCAATACTCAGAAGCTGATCACGGAAGACAGGGTATTTGCCCTGACCTCTTACGTGGGGACCCCGACGGCGGCAAAGGTCGTGCCGATGGTCCAGGAGGCCTCAATTCCACTGGTCGGGATATTGTCTGGCGCCAGGGTCCTTCGTGAACCGTTTCAGCGCTACATCATAAACATCAGGGCTTCATATTACGACGAAACAGGACACCTCATCGACCACTTCGTGCAGGACCTGGGGATAACCCGTGTTGCGGTTTTCTACCAATATGATGAATTCGGGTTCGACGGCCTTACCGGTACGGAGATTGCCCTCCGGAATCATGGGTTGAAACCGGTGGCCAAAGCTTCCTATATCCGCGGAACCATGGACGTGGAGGAGGGTGTAGATCCGATCTGCGGTTCGGACGCCGAAGCGGTGGTCATGATCGGCACCTATGGTCCGTGCGCGAAGTTCGTCACGCTTGCAAAACAGCGCAAAAGCGCAATGATCTTTCATGCGGTATCTTTTGTGGGCACGGAGGAACTGGCAAAAATACTGGGGCCTGAAGCAGAGGGTATAATAATAACCCAGGTGGTTCCGCCGCCCTGGGAGACGGTGCTTCTTCCGGCCGCAGGCGAGTACACCCGGCTCCTTTCGCGCTATTTCCCCGAAGAAAAGCCTTCTTTCCTGGGGTTCGAAGGATTTCTCAATGCGATTGTGCTCGTGGAAGGTGTGAAGCGTGCAGGCAGGGACCTTACCAGAGATAGGTTGATCGATTCGATTGAAGGAATTCGTCAATTTTCACTTCAGATAGCCAATCCCCTGGATTACAGTCCGACCGACCACCAGGGTCTCAGGTACGTTTATTTTACTCAGATAAGGGATGGAAAACCCTCCCTGATCACAAACTGGGAGCAGATCAAAAAAGAACGCTCCGTTCCCGGCGTCACCCACACCGAAATCGTCTTCGGCTCCTCGCTGGCGCTGAGCGGGAATGCTTCCTATCTGGGGACCCAGACGATCCGGGGCGCCCTGGCATATCTGAACCACGTCAACGACAAGGGCGGGGTCCACGGCCGCCGCATCAGACTGATCGGCTACGATGACGCCTGCGAGCCGGAAAGTTGTGAGCGCAACACCCGGCGTCTGATAGAAGACGACAAAGTATTCGCTCTCACGTGCTATGTCGGGACACCCACTGCGGTCAAGGTTTTACCGATGATCCAGGAGGCGAAAATCCCTCTGATCGGAGTTTTTAGCGGCGCCACTGCTCTTCGCGAACCATTCCAACAGTACGTGTTCAATATAAGGGCCTCCTGTCACCAGGAAATAAGAGATGTCATTGATAATATGGTAAAGCGTAGCGGATTCACGAAAATCGCCGTTTTCTATCAGGAGGACGAATACGGGCATGACGGCCTAACAGGCGCTAAACTGGCTTTGAGCAAGTATGGTCTTGAACCCGTTGCCACCGGCGGCTATCAGCCAGGCGCCGCTGAAATCGAGCAACCATTCGAACAGATCCTGCCGGCCGATCCGCAGGCGGTCATCCTGATTGGCACATACGAACCTTGCGCCGGATTCATCAAGCTCGCAAAGCAAAAACGGATGGGGCGGCTTTTCCATAACGTATCGTTAGTAGGCGCCGAGGAACTGGTCAAAAAGCTGGGTTCGGATGCACAGGGCGTGATCATCACGCATGTGGTGCCGCCACCGTGGGAGACCGCCCTGCTGCCGGCTGCACAGGAATACAGCGTTCTGCTGGAGCGCTATTTCCCCGGAGAGACACCCAGTTTCGCGGGATTCGAGGCGTTCGTTAACGCCAAGGTCCTTGTCCAGGCCCTGTGGCGAACAGGTCGCGAGGTAACCAGGGAAAAGTACATCGAAGCCATCGAGCAGATGGATTTCTACTCTCCGGGAATCGGCTCCAATATCAATTTTGGGAAGCTCGACCACCAGGGTCTGCACGATGTTTACCTGACGGCGGTACGTAACGGAAGGCTCGCCCTCGTGAAAGACTGGTCGGAAATTGACAAAACCAATGCCCGCCCGGGAGCCGGGCAAGATCGCATGCCGCCTGCGCGCCCATAATGTGAAGGAAGTGGGTTGCTGCCCGGAGAACTGGCTGAAAGCGCCATGAAGATGGCCTTTTTCGCGCCTCAGGCCTGAAGCCGGGTTTGCACCGGAAGATGCCGTAACCATGAGACTGTTTCAGAGGCTGAGCTTCAAAAGCAAATTGCTGTTCCTGATTCTCGCCATGGTGATCTTCATTGGCGGGACCATGGGGCTCCTTATCCGGACAGTGGTCTTCCCGTACCTCGTGCGTGAAATAGATCTCCGGGGCCAGAACGCCGCCCGGAGGCTGGCCGAGAATGCACGCGCGTCCATCCTGCAGCGTGACAGGGTTCGATTGACAGCCATCATTTTCGAAGAAAAGTCGATCGATAAGAACATCTCCCATATTGTTGTTACTGACGAAAACGGAAAAGTCCTGGCGCACACCTTCCTCGACGCTGTGCCCCCTGATGCGCTCTATGCCGACAACGGTTCTACGGAGTTGAAGCCGGCACAGGCAGGGTTGTGGTCCTTTCTCACAAGACCCCTGGGGCAGAGCCAAATCCTGCTGCCCGTTTTCGAAGGACTTCACCAGATCGGCGCCATTAGAGTGGGACTGCATCCGCAGTATATGGACAGGCTCATTTTTGAGCTGAGAATCTACAACCTGGTGTTTATTGGATTTGTAATGCTGGTGGGCCTGCTTTTCGGATTATATCTGTCCCGAATCATAACCAGGCCTGTGCTGACCCTCACTGCATTTGCCCGGGAAATCAGCCTTGGCAATCTCAACAAACGGTTGGCGCTCGGCAATCGCATAAACTGCAAGGAAGTGCTGGAATGCACCCAATACAGTTGCCCGGCCTACGGCAACCAAACACTGCGGTGCTGGTTCATCGACGGTACCTGCATGAGCGAGGGGCCATCCAACTTTCCCGACAAAATGGAAACCTGCAAAAGCTGTCCCGTTTACACGGAAACGTCAGGAGATGAGATCATCCAGCTTGCGGATACCTTCAATCATATGACCAGCCGGCTGAGCACTTCCGAGCAGGAACTGAGGAACTCCGAGATTCGCTACCGCTGGCTTTTCAACAGTGGTCCCCACCCGGTTTTCATAGTTTCCGCCGAAACCTGTCTCATACAGGACGCAAACGACCGTGCCGCCGAAATCTTCGGAATCGAAAAAAAGAGGCTGATCGGTATGAGGTTTACGGACCTGATGTTCGAGCAGCATCGCGAAGAAATCCGCGCGGCTTTCCGCAAATCTCGACACGCAAGCGCCTGCTCCCTGATTCCGAAGATACGCCATCAGAAACGTGAGGGGGGCCTGCTTTGGGTCAACATTTATTTTTGTCCCGACAGTCATGCCGGGAAATCCGATCTGGTTGTAACAACTGCAGATATCTCGGATTTTATCGAAGCGGAAACCCAGCTTATCCAGGCCGGGAAGATGGCCACCCTTGGTGAAATGGCCACCGGCGTCGCACACGAACTTAACCAGCCGTTGAACGCAATCAAGCTCGGAAGCGAGTACCTGTTGAAGATGACCGAAAAGGGACAACCCCTCGACAGGGAAGACCTTGACGAGTTGGCAGACGACATGAGCCGGGAAGTGGATCGCGCGGCGGGAATAATAAACCACCTCCGCCAGTTCGGACGCAAAAGTGAAGTGGTGGCGCATCGGGTAGATATCAACAAATCCATTCGCGGAGTTTTTACGATCCTGGGGCAGCAACTGAAGGTGCACGGTATCGAGGTGAAGCTCGACCTGGACGAAAACCTACCCCCGATTATGGCTGATCAGAACCGGGTAGAGCAGGTTTTCGTCAATCTGGTCAATAATGCCCGCGACGCCATGCTGGACCGGAAAACAGACGTGCATGCCGCACAGAATGTATTGACCGTCAAGTCTTTTTCCGAACAGGGCCGTGTGACGGCCACCGTGAGCGATACGGGTCCCGGCATACCTGAGTCGATCGCCGGAAGGCTTTTCGAACCTTTCTTTACAACCAAGGAGACCGGGAAAGGCACCGGCCTCGGACTCTCCATAAGCTACGGGATCGTTCGGGATTACAAGGGCACTATCTGTTTCACGACAAGTGAAAAAGCCGGGGCCACTTTCATAGTGAGCTTTCCCGAGGCGCCGGGGGAATGAGTGATGGGTCAGACCCAACCAGGTAAGAAACTGCTTGTAATTGACGACGAGCCGTCCACCCTCAAGATGCTTCGGCGGCTGCTGGGCGTTTATGGTTACTCTGTTCTGACGGCCGGGAGCGGAGAAGAGGGGCTGGAGGTTTTCCGAAACGAACGTCCTCCGCTGATCATCACAGACATCAGAATGCCCGGAATGGACGGAATCGAAGTCCTGAGGCATCTAAGAGAAATCAGCCCCGAAGTGGAAATGATAGTGATCACAGGGCATGGAGACATGGAACTCGCTGTCCGTTCTCTTCGCAATTCGGCTTCCGACTTCATTAACAAGCCCATTAGGAGGGAGGCCCTCGAAATTGCCCTCCAACGGGCTGAAGAAAAGATAGAGCTAAAAAGAAAAATTAGAGATCATGCTCAAGAGTTGGAGTACAGGGTGGAGAAGGCCACGGCCGATCTCTCCCATCAGTGCCGCCGCCTCGAGGTACTGCTCAAAATAGGTAAACAGGCCGGAGAAATCCCGACTTACGGAAAGATGTCCGAATTTTTACAGGAAAAAATCGAATCCACCACTGGCCTCAAGTGCCCACGGATTATGGTGCTTAACTCCATCGGAGACGGACTCATCGGAGGCCATTCCAATTCAAGGCAGCCAAAGGTTTCGGCCCTGGTCGCCGAAATGATAAAGGGACTGAGGGGTGGCCGGCAGCTTCTGACTTCGCAGGAGCTTGAAAAGATACAATTGCCTGTCGAGGCCGCAGACCAAAAGAGCGTTGTAATGCTTCCGATCGACACGGAGGAAGGAGACACTGTCGGGGCCGCACTCGTCCTTGCTTCCGGCGAAAGGCAAGAGGAGGACCTGAAATTTGCCGGACTGCTTCTGTCTCTGGTTGCTGGAGCTCTGCGCCGCGCAGTCGTGCAGGAAGAGGAAATCAGCAATCTCAGGCAGATCGTGGAAAAGGAAAAATTCGGAAATATGATCGGCAGACACGAAAAGATGCGCCGAATATTTAACCTAATTTCCAACGTCGCCGCATCAGACGCTACTGTCCTGGTGCTCGGCGAGAGCGGCACCGGAAAGGAACTGGCCGCCAGGCGCGTACATGAGCTTAGTTCGCGAAGCACGGGTCCCTTCATCGTGCTCGATTGCGCCGCCTATCCGCAGACGCTGCTCGAGGGCGAGATGTTCGGCCATGAAAAGGGTGCTTTCACAGGCGCCGTTCACGCCCGCAAAGGTTTGTTCGAACTCGCCCAGGGCGGCACCCTGTTTCTTGATGAGGCAGGCGATATCCCCCTGCCCTCGCAGGTGAAGCTCCTTCGGGCGCTCCAGTTCAAAGAATTCCACAGGCTGGGCAGCGAGACCGTCACCAGGGTTGACGTTCGTGTAATTGCGGCCACGGCCCGTGACCTGCGCCAGGAAATCGAACGGGGAACTTTTCGTGAGGACCTTTATTACCGTCTCCACGTGATCCCTATCATAATGCCCCCTCTTCGAGAGAGGCTCTCGGATCTGCCCCTGCTGGTTTCCCACTTTCTGGAGCGCCTTAGCGGCGGATCGACAAAGAAAAAAATTCACCGGGATGCTATGCAGGTTCTGTTTAACCACAATTGGCCCGGAAATATCCGGGAGCTCGAAAACGCCATCGAACACGCCTTCATACTGTGCGGAACCGACGGTATAAAGGCTGCCGACCTTCCGGCCTACCTGCATGAATACAGAAAATCTTCACGCTCGGCGTCTGACGGGCTGGAGCATGTTGAGCGCAGCCACGTGATAAAGGTTTTGCAGGAGTGCCGGGGCAATAAAATAATGGCCGCAAGACGGCTCAAGATAAGTCGCAGCACGCTTTACAGAAAACTCGGGCAGTTCGATATTCAATAACTGACTTCCAACCCTTTTCTAATCCCGGAATTAGTTGCGGTCGGACAGGTGTCCTGTTATCGGACATATAACCGCCTGAATTTGCTAATTTAACTGGCAGCAGGTCAATCATGTCCAATCCTGAGACAGTTTCCATGCCCCGGCTTGAGCCTCCACTCTCGTCTCCCTGCCACACTTTATCCTGTTAATTCCATCACTTAACATATAATACCCCCAACTGGCACGATGCTTGCCTCTTTAGGTAGGCGTAGTAAACAACATTTGCAAAAACGCAAAACCGTAAAGGGGATAGTCATGAGAACACACGTTACAACAGGCGAAAGGGTGGCAAGCGTGATCATCGGAACGGCCCTCTCTATTGTTGGGTTGATCTTGATCGCACTGGGCCTGACGTTTCTGCCGATAATCGGAATTATTGTAGCTTTCCCCGTGCTGGCTCTTGCATTCTACTTCTTCAGGCCGGGCAAGTGGGTGATTACCGCTGAGACAGATGCGGCGCCGGGAACCGACATCGAGGAGTCCATGGCTGCATAGGCCGGCACATACCCTGAGCACTCTGGTGCTGCAATAACAAGTTCAAGCCTTCCGGAACGAGCCGGCGGCATACAACTCCAATCCAGTGCATCATAAGCGGGCGGTTGAAAGAGATTCAGCCGCCCGCATCATTTTTTATCGCTCGAATTTGTATGGAAAACACGCGATTTTTCGCACGGCTTATATGCAAGCATCATTCTGAGATAGAAAATGTTTTCCAGCGAAGGTATAAAGGCAAGACAAAAGATATTCGTAAAGTGATGTTTTGCTCCTCAGCGCGTTGGAGTGTGCCCGCGAAGCTTATCTTTGAACCCAAATAGCAGGCGGACGGCAATGATAGCACCCGTCATCTTGTCCGGTGGTGTGGGATCCAGGTTGTGGCCCCTTTCAAGAGAGTATCTGCCAAAACAGTTGATGCCGCTTCTGGGAGGTGAACACTCCCTGTTTCAGAAAACCCTTCTCCGCCTGTTGAAAATTGCCGGAACGGCGCCCCCCATAATTGTGTGCAACGAAAGTCACCGCTTCATGGCGGCTGCACAGGTTCAGGCGCTTAACATGACTTATTCTGATATCATCCTTGAACCTGTCGGCCGAAACACATGCCCGGCAATTACCGTGGGGGCGCTGGCCGCTATGAAAAACGGCGAAGACCCCGACCTGCTTGTTCTTCCAGCGGACCATCTCATCCGGGAAGATGACCTTTTTGCACCGGCTGTTTTGAAAGGAACCGAACTTACATCGGATGGCAAAATAATAACTTTCGGGATCGTTCCCGACCGGCCTGAAACCGGTTACGGGTACATCCGCAAAGGGCAATCTGTTCCAGGGCAGTCAAACGCAAACGCCTGGTTGGTTCGCGAATTCATTGAGAAACCGGACTATGAAAAAGCATGCTCCTATGTGGATTCAAAAGAGTACCTCTGGAACAGCGGCATGTTCATGTTCAGGGCCTCAGTGTTTCTTGAGGAACTGGGCCGGCTTGCGCCTGAAATTCTCGCTGCCTGCCGCGATTCATACGAAAAGGCCCGGCGGGACCTGGACTTTATTCGCCTTGAGGAAAGCGCTTTTGCCTCATGTCCCAATATTTCCCTGGACTATGCAGTTATGGAAAAAACGCCCCATGCAGTCGTAATCCCCCTGACAGTGGGCTGGAGTGATGTTGGGAGTTGGCTTTCACTTCATGAAGTGTGCGCAAAAGACGAGTGCAGCAACGTTGTCACGGGAGATGTTTTACTCGAAGATGTCCATAACTGCTATATCCATTCGGAAAACAGGCTCATTGCAGCCCTCGGCATAGAAAACCAGATCATCATCGAGACAAAGGACGCTGTGCTGGTTTCATCGATGGAACGTTCTCAGGATGTTAAGCTGCTTGTGGGCAGACTCAAAAAGCAAATGAGAGAGGAAGCGCTTTCTCATTCCCGGACGTATCGTCCATGGGGGTCTTACGAGTCCATCGATACCGGTGATCGCTTCAAGGTGAAGCGTATAACGGTAAATCCCGGCGCCTGTCTTTCTCTTCAGATGCACTACCACAGAGCGGAACACTGGATCGTGGTGAGGGGAACCGCCCGAATAATAAAGGGCGATGAGGAATTCCTGCTCAATGAAGACCAAAGCTCATACATTCCCTGGGGCACGCAGCATCGCCTGGAAAACCCCGGCAAAATTCCCCTGGAACTAATTGAGGTCCAGTCCGGCAGCTACCTGGGAGAAGACGATATCCGCAGGTTTGACGATAAATACGGACGGTGCTGATCCAGTATTCAATTTTCGATTTGCCCGCCATGAACTCTTCGAGTCGGCCCCTGCCGCAAGTTGTATCCTGCTCTTTTTGACCGCTTGGCGATCTGGTCTTTGGCTCCGGAATAATTTGCAATTCCATGTAGACTTCAGGACCTGTTTTAACGTCTATATTATTCAACATGAGACGGCAGAGTCATGCCTCGCTTCAGGAATGAAGCACGGGTAATGATGGTTGTTGAAAATATTGGTCTAACCTGATATTTGCTAAGATTAGTTTGAACGCTTTTCGGATTTTTGCCCGATCCAAAGAGGAGTTACGAATGAAAACATGGGAATTGTTATCGAAAATTCTCGCAATTGGATCTGTAGTGGTCCTCCTCGGAGGTTGCGCCACAACACCTTACGGCCCTTACTACACCGCTAACCCACCCCCTGTCGAGTTGAACCAGGCCCCAACGGGAAATGAAGCCAATGATCTGGCCGTCGGCCCGACGGATCGTTTGTATTTAATGCACGTCGATAACCGGACCCCTTTCGGAGTGCGTTTTCCTCAGACTCATCAGGTCCTTTATGAAAAAGGATATGACCAGGTAAGAAGGCAAGGGGAAGCTGATTTTTCGCTTGATATTTCGCTGATCGCGGAAGCTCGGGACAACCCGGACGTAAGGGCCGAACACCTTTTCGGTGGAGCGGTTCTCGGCGCAGCAACAGGCGCGCTCATTGGCGCGGCGCTCCACGCTCCGGCTACCGGGGCGGCTATCGGAGCGGCGAGCGGCGGCGCCCTTGGGCTGGCCTCTCCAGCGGACACTCCCATGATCAGGATCGATATTCATACCCAGAGTTTCCGTGACCAGACTGTATCGTCTAAGAGCGTCGTGCTGGATATGGCGCATGTTCCGCCCTATGATGTCCCTCGTGCAATCGATATTCAAATTTCGAGAATGGTGCAGCCCCTTCCGCCTAGATAGTGTCCATTTTCAGGAAGGCCGGTTGCAAAGTTGGGCTGGAGCGGGATGGCTAAGGCCATCCCGCGTTTGTCCGGACATACGCAATAGCGGGCAACTGCCTCGGAGTTCCCCTCAGACCGTCTACTTCTTCCCTGCCCTCTGAAAAAGATGCTTAACCTGCGAGAAGCCCATCTTGCGGCGAAGCATGCCTAGCTGATCCTGGAGCGGGATTTTCTTCGGACACATGTCCTCGCATCCCAGAAGCCCGAGGCAGCCGAAGATTCCGTCGTCGTTTCCCACTACCTCGAAATACTCATCGTTGTTTCTCTCGTCGCGAGGGTCCATCATAAACCGGGCAACCCGGTTAAAGGCGGTCGCTCCCATGAAGCCATCGGGCAGCATGTTCGCCTTTCCGCACGCGGCCACACAACAGCCGCATTCGATACATCGCTCGAGTTCGTAAATCTCCTCGGCGAGCGTGTTGTCCATCCGCTCTTCTGCCTCGTTTGGCTTGAATACCTTATTAGTATGGACCCACGACTGCACCTTCTCGTTCATCCCGCGGAACCACGTGCCCGTGTCGACCGAGAGGTCCCCGATCAGCTTGAATACAGGCATCGGCATCAGCGTGATCTCGCTGGGCAGCTTCTTGGTCTTGGTATGGCATGCAAGGTCGGGCCGCCCGTTTATCATCATGGCGCATGAGCCGCAAATGCCCGCCCTGCACATGAAATCGAACATGAGGGTTGGGTCCTGTTCTTCCCTGATGCGGTTAAGAACAATGAAAAGAGTCATGGCCGCGGTTTCCTCGAGATAATACGCATCCATGTGCGGAACCGAAGCCGGGTCCTCCGGATTAAATCTGAATATGTTGAACTTTAGGTTCCTTCCCATCAAAACACCTCTCGCTTAGGCTAGTTGGTTTCCGGCTTTGGGACGCAGATCTCGGGGTCTTCGGTACAGATTATCTTTGAAGAACCGTACCCTCTCTCACCTGGCGGAAGCTCCCAGACCTTTGAAGGCTTCTCGTATTCCAGGGTCGGCAGCGTGTCCTTTTCACTCTTCCAGTAAGCCAGAGTGCGCTTCAACCAGTCTTTGTCATTGCGTTCCGGGTAGTCTTCGCGTGCATGCGCTCCACGGCTCTCGGTTCTCATCAGCGCCCCGTAGGCAATACACAGCGCGAGCCGGAGCATTCCGGGCACCCGCAGGGCCACTCCCAGTTCGGGATTTGGGCCGTGTGTGCTGGTGGATCGAAGACCCAAATTTTTCGAGCGATCATAGATCACCTGCAGCCTATCGACGGCAGTCTGGAGGTCCTCTTGCTTGCGGAAAATACCTACCCCGTCCATAAGCGCATCACCCATCGCCGCACGGAGTTCATAGGCGCTTTCTTTTCCGCTCCCGCCAACGACCTTCTCAATTCTTACCTGCTGCTTCTTGACCGCATCCTGGACAACGGCGGTTTTGAATTCACCCTGGTAGCCCTGCAGGAATTCCACTATCTTTTCGCCCACGATCCTTCCGGCCACAATGGTTTCGGCCAGTGAGTTCCCACCAAGGCGGTTAAACCCGTGCATATCCCAGCACGCCGCCTCGCCCGCCGAATAAAGGCCCTTGAGGCCGTAAGCGGCGCCATCTTTATTGGTGCGAACTCCGCCCATGCTGTAATGCTGACACGGACGAACCGGAATCATCTGGGTAATCGGGTCAACATCAAGAAACTCATTACAAATTTCCTCGACCTCGCGAAGCTTGGTCTTGATGTGATGCGCGCCCAGATGGCGGATGTCCAGCCATAAGTGCGGCCCGTAAGGGCTCGGCACCCCTTTGCCGATCCTCATATGATGAAACATCCATCGGGAAACGACGTCCCGCGAAGCCAATTCCTGTTTGCCGGGCTCGTAAATGTGCATGAATCTTTCTTCATTGACGTCCTTGAGCGTCCCCCCGTCACCTCGGCAGCCTTCGGTTACCAGGATGTTTGTGGGAACGATTCCCGTTGGGTGGAACTGCACGGCCTCAGGGTTCCCAATGGGGACAAGTCCGGTGTCAAGCGAGACTGCGCCGCCGTCACCCCAGCAGATTACCGCGTTGGTGCTTTCGCGGTAAATTTTGCCGTAACCGCCTGTGGCAATCAACGTCGCCTTGGCCAGATATGTCCTCAGCTTGCCTGTCTTCAGGCAGCGGGCCACTACGCCCGTGCAGGTCGTGCCGTCATGGATCAGGGACAGCACTTCAATCCTGTCGTGAACGGTTACGCCCAGGCGAACGACTTCATTGTCCATCGTAAAAAGAAGAGTATGGCCGGTCCCGTCCGATGTGTAACAGGTCCGCCATTTGGCGGTCCCGCCGAAATCGCGCGCGGCTATTGTGCCTTCTTTCTCTTCCTTCTCAATCTTGTCGTATTGTTTTCCAGCCTTATAGTAGATGCCTTTGCCAGGAACTACGCGGTTCCACGGAATGCCCCAGAATGCCATTTCTCGAACGGCGATCGGCGCAGTCTCCACGAAAAGACGCGCGACTTCCTGATCGGCTCCCCAGTCGGACCCTTTAACAGTATCGGCAAAATGGACATCCGGGCAGTCGCCCTCGCCCATGCAGCAATTCCCCAGAGAAGCCTGCATACCGCCCTGAGCGGCGGAAGAGTGGGAACGCCTCGGCGGAACAATACTCAGGCATATAGTCTCAAATCCTGCTGAGGCCGCCGCCACCGCCACACGCTCGCCTGCCAGGCCCGCTCCGACGCATAACAGATCAGTGTAGAAGGTGTCCAATTTCAGCTCCTTATATTGCTCTAACGATGAAAAAGAATGTGAACAGAGTGACAAGCCCTATGGCAATCATTACTATGGTGAGCTTGTTTTCGAAGCCATGCAGAGCTTTGCGGTTAGATCTTTTTATAAATCCCCATTTTACGCCGATTCTGTATATCCCGATCCCGACATGAAGCTCTATCATCGGTAGCAGGACAAGGTAGAAGCCAAGCCACCATCCGGTCTGAATTCTTGCGGCGCTCCTCGCTGCGGTGATTGGCAGATTGGTGAGCACCGTCCACATGTGAATGCACCCCATGACCAGAATTATGAAAGCAGTTACCGCCTGGATAATCCACAACCAGGTATCGAAGTGGTTGAAATTGACGGTGTGCCTCCACATCGCCTTCTGTTCACGGGCACGGAATGGAAGCTTGCGGGCCGCCAGCACAAAATGAGCCAGCATAGTCAAGGCAATCAGCGGACCGCCGATTTGAGCCATATAAGTGGCTTCAAAGAAATGGGCGATCCAGTCCATCACCTTGCCCTGGAGCCCTACGAGGTAGAAGTTAACACTGGCTACCAGAATCATATGGCACCACATAAACGCCACAAGCCCGACTCCGGTAAGCATTTGGAGAAAATCCAAATACGCCTCAGTTCGAACAGGTTCCACTCGAGCAATAGTTTGATCCGCCATCATCTTCCTTCAACTCCTGAATAGCTGTTGTGGGATGGGTTAAAAAGCACCTGAGTTCGCGCGTACCTGCTCAGAAAATGACAGAACGGCCTAAAAGTCAAGTACTTTTTATCACAACTTTGCTGACCTCAGACCACCTATAGTTGAAACCGCATCAATCAGAATGATTTATACAAGACACTGGAATTGCTGCCCGAAAACTGTCCTCCCGCCATCGCCTCTTACAAAAAACTGCCGACTCTTCCCGTAGCAACAATATTTTGGAAACTTTCCGTAGAAAAGATGATTTAGCAGGGTGCTGAAAAAGGGTTTTCTGGTGGAAAAAGAGCCTCAAAAGAAGGGTGATTTCGTCATTCCGGCGGGGCCTGTCCCGGAAGTGTCCAGTCCGGGAGCCGGAATCCAGAGATCTTTTGAACTATTTGATATTTAAAGCAAAACACTGGACCCCGACCTTCGTCGGGGTGACGGCCCCATGGGGTTTTTACTGCAAAGTGGGAATTTCAATCCTTTTTCATCACCATGTTGGATAGTTTCCTCGTGCAAGAGATATTTTCCCAATCCCGCAGGCCAATGTCCACTAGTATCCTGAGTCAGAGATCCACTACATAAGTCCCGAGTACTTAGGCCGTCATTTCGGCGAAGGCCGGAATCCAGTATTTTTGATAAAATTCAATCACTTCTGGACCCCGGCTTTCGCCGGGGTGACGAAGGCGTTGGCTCAGTTCCAAGCTCGAATTATGTTATGAACTTTAGACTCAGGACACTAGATCGGCCTGTCCCTGGAAGCAGCATGTTAAATATTTCACAATTATCGATGCAGCTCTCGGTCTTCGATGGTGTGCGGCTGGTAAGAGGCGAACTGTTCCGGGCCACTCGCTCGATACTGCTGCATACCGGTTCATCACGCCCGAGTCAGTTGCCGGTACTTGATCCTGTGCGGCTGGTCGGCTGCGGCCCCCAGGCGGGACCTTTTGTCAGCCTCATACTCGGAGTAGTTTCCATCAAACCAGACGACATCGCTGTCGCCCTCGAAGGCGATTATGTGTGTCGCGATCCTGTCGAGAAACCACCTGTCGTGACTTATAACTACGGCACACCCGGCGAAATTTTCCAGAGCGTTTTCCAGCGCACGCATGGTGTTAACGTCGAGGTCGTTTGTAGGCTCGTCAAGCAGAATTACATTGGCGCCCTGTTTCAGAATTCCTGCCAGGTGAACCCTATTGCGCTCGCCTCCCGCGAGCAGACCGACTTTCTTTTGTTGATCTGTTCCGGAAAAATTGAACCGTGCAACATACGCGCGCGAGTTGACCGACAGGCTTCCGAGTTCGATGGTTTCCTTGCCCTCTGAGATAGTCTCCCAGATAGTCTTGGCGGGGTCGAGCGTCTCCCGGTTCTGATCCACATAGCCCAGCTTCACTGTATCGCCGACTTTGAGCACGCCTGAATCGGGCTTTTCCAGGCCGGTAATCATTCGGAAAAGCGTCGTTTTGCCGGCGGCGTTGGGCCCTATTACCCCGATGATGCCGCCGGGGGGCAGGGCAAATGAAAAACCTTCCATCAGAAGGTTGTCTCCGTAGGCTTTACTCAGGTTGTCTGCCTCAATAACAACATTTCCGAGCCTCGGGCCGGGTGGGATGTATAACTCGAGTTCCCTTGCCTGCTTTTCATGGTCCTGATGCAAAAGCGATTCATAAGCTTTTATACGAGCCTTTGATTTCGCGTGACGGCCCTTCGGCGACATTCTGATCCATTCGATCTCACGCTCCAATGTCCTCTGACGCTCGGTTTCGCCTTTTGCTTCCTGCTTGAGTCTAACGCTCTTCTGTTCAAGCCAGGACGAGTAGTTCCCCTGCCACGGAATCCCCTGCCCTCTGTCAAGTTCCAGTATCCACCCGGCCAGGTTGTCGAGAAAATACCGGTCGTGAGTAACGGCTATTACGGTACCGGGATAACGTTGAAGATGGTGTTCGAGCCAAGCGACGGTTTCGGCGTCAAGGTGGTTGGTAGGTTCATCGAGCAGCAAAATGTCGGGCTGCAGCAGCAGAAGCCGGCAAAGGGCAACACGCCTTCTCTCACCTCCTGAAAGTATCTTGACCCGAGTGTCTCCCGGAGGGCACCTAAGTGCGTCCATAGCCATCTCGAGCCTGGAGTCCAGGTCCCAGGCGCTCATGGAGTCGAGTTTTTCCTGCACCTTTGCCTGCCTGTCGATAAGTTTATCCATATCCTCATCGGACATGGGTTGGGCAAAACCCTCGTTAATGAGGTTGAATTCGTTCAGAAGATCAACGGTCTCCTGGACCCCCTGCTCGACTGTTTCCCGCACGCTAAGGGCATCATCCAGTTGAGGCTCCTGTTCCAGAAAACCAATCGTATGGCCGGGCGCAATGGTAGTCTTGCCGTTGAAATCCCCGTCCACCCCGGCCAGAATTCTCAGCAGCGAACTCTTGCCGGCGCCGTTAAGACCCACCACTCCGATCTTTGCACCGTAGAAAAAAGAAAGATATATATCCTTCAGGATCGGTCGTTTGTTAAAGAACTTGCTTACCCCGATCATGGAGTAGATGATCTTGTTCGGCTCGACACCCATTTGCTCTCCGGAAATGCTAAATAATGCTCACTGGAATAAGTACTAAATCATAGCGGTTCTAATTTCCGGGTCAGTCACTCCATTCAACCAGGTGGGAAGACTTGATGTTGACCTCCTTAACGCCGGGAATGTTGCCGGTAATTCTTTCCATTTCCCGGACCAGGTCAGGGTCCTTCATGATCTGGGCGCTGGCGCCAAGAGTAACGACGCCGTCGCGCACGAATACCTGGATGTCGGGTTTGAGCTCGAGCAGGGTCGTTTTTACTTCGGATGCCAGCACCAGGTCTTCCATTGCCTTCTGAGACTCAAACGTCGTCTTGAAAGTTTCAAGTCCCACCGCATGGCAGATCACATCCGCCGCGTCCTCCACGCTCATTTTCCGCACGCGAATCACCAGATCGTACAAAATCGGATCGGAGGTTGTTATACCGTAAAGACTCTGGCTCCATTTGTTCCTTTCGAGATCATCCTTTTTGATCAGCGTCAGGGCACTTTCATGAGAGATTTTCTCCCGCTCCATAACCGTTTGAATCCGGTCCTGCATGTCCGCAATAATCCTTACCTTCAGAACGTGGGAGACGCCTCTGACATAGAAATGTCCGGCCAGGCCGTGATAGACCACGTTGTCCCTCACGAGGCACTGCAAAAGAGCGGATTGAAAGTATGCGATGAACTTCTCCTTGCCGTAGGAAAACTTTTCCAAAATGGAAGGAGCGTCATGTACTGCCTTCACCAGCTTGATTTCCGGGATGTTGAACTCTTTTGAAGCCTCCAGGATGACCTCACGGGCATAACACTGATAGCCCAGTTTCTGAGCCACTCTTTCGGCTACTTCTTTGCCCCTGCTGTACGAACCTCTGGAAATAGTTATAATTGCCATTTACGCCTCTCCTCCTTTAGTTAGTGTCAATCCGGCAGTCTGGTTACTGGAGGTTGTACCTCTTTATTTTCCTCCAGAGCGATACTCTGTCTATGCCAAGAATTTCAGATGCACGAGTCTTATTGTCATCTACCTGTTTGAGCACCCAAAAAATGTAGTCCCGTTCATTTTCATCCAGGGTCAGAAACTCCTGCTGCGGGCGCCGCACCCTGAACGCGAGTTGCTGAAGATCCGGCGGAAGATGGCTCGGATCTATGGTGTCCCCGTTTGCCATGGTAACCGCCCTTTCAACTATGTTTTCAAGTTCACGCACATTTCCAGGATATTCATAAGAAAGAAGAATCCGGGCTGCTTCGTCCGAAAAGTTCCCTACCTTCTTTCCCTGTAGCGTTGCATACTTCTGAAGGAAATGAAAACTCAGCAGAAGTATGTCGTCCCTCCGGTCCGCAAGCCTCGGCACATGCAGTGTTATCACGTTAAGCCGATAATAGAAATCCTGGCGAAAGGTCCCGAACTCGATCTCCTGCTTCAGGTCCTTGTTGGTCGCCGCAACAACCCTGATGTCAACCGGTATTTCATGTACGCCTCCCACCCGCATCATCGAGCGTTCCTGAAGCACCCGCAGCAGCTTCACCTGCATTGACAGGGGCATGTCCCCGATTTCATCGAGGAAAATCGTGCCCCCCTGGGCGGCTTCCAACAGACCCCTTTTTATGCTCTTTGCTCCGGTGAACGCCTCTCGCTCGTGCCCGAACAGTTCGTTTGCAAGAAGCTCTTCGGAAAACGCACCGCAATTGATAGCAAGGAAACGTTTCTCAACACGAAGGCTCATGTTGTGAATGGTCCTGGCCACCAGCTCCTTGCCGGTCCCGGTTTCTCCAAGAATAAGCACGCTCGAATCAGAAATCGCTACCTGATCGATCATCTTTCGCAGGGTTTCCATATCAGCACTACTGCCGATCAGCAACGAAGTCCTCCCCTGATCGCCAACCCGCTGCCGCAGCTCTGTGACTTCCCTGCGCAGACCTCGCTTCTCAATGGCCTGTCTTACAAGGACCCTGACTTCATCGATTTTGTACGGTTTAGGGATATAGTAGTAGGCCCCCTTGCTCATAGCATCGACAGCGGTAGAAACCGAAGCGTATCCCGTAATGACTATCACCTCAATATTGGGGTAGAGCTCTCGCGCACGATCCAGCACCTGAAGCCCATCAACGGGCTGCATCCGGATGTCTGTCAACACCAGGTCGAACTCTTCCTTTTCGAGTTCCCCGATCGCGGCAAGCCCGTCACTGACGCTTACCGTCTCATAGCCCTCCCTGCGCAGCACATGCTCGAGATTTTCTCGGGCTATCTGTTCGTCATCAACTATCAGAATGCGGCTTCGAGCCATCGAGCCTCTTCTCTCAGCACTCCGTTTCGATTGGAAAGCGCATGGTGAACCCGGTGCCTTCACTTTCCTTGCTGTCAACCGTTATCGAGCCGTGATGCTTCTGGACTATCCCAAAAACTATCGACAACCCAAGGCCTGTCCCTGCGCCAACTTCCCTTGTGGTAAAAAATGGATCGAAAATCCTTCCAAGTTCTCCTTGCGGGATGCCTTTTCCGGTATCTTCAACCGCAACGATCACCTGCTTTTCTGCCAGGTCGGCCCTCGCCTTAATACTGATCTGCCCCGGAGGCTCTATGGCATGAACAGCGTTTTCGATCAGGTTCAAAAATACCTGCTGGATCCGTTGAGCATCAAGATTGAGTGAAAGGTCCTGGGGGACGTCCAATACAATTTCGACCCCCGGCGGGACATGACTGGAAATGAGTTTGACGGATCGCTCCACCACCTGGAGGAGAACCGTCGGGGCGAGGCAGAATTCCTTTATTCGTGAAAACTCCAGCAGACCTCGCACGATATCGCGGGCACGATGTACTTCGTGTTCGATATTGTTGAGCATCCGATGAGAAAGCTCGGGGTCCACCTTATCGAATTCCTCCAGAAGTATCTGGCAGGAGGTGGAAATATTGTTAAGGGGATTATTTAGCTGGTGAGCAATTCCCGAGGTCAATGTTCCAAGGGAACTGAGTTTTTTTGCCTGGAGCAACTGGTCCTGACGCTTCTCCAGCTCGGCAATCATCCGGTTGAACCCCTCGACGACACGCTGTGTCTCATCGTGCGTATCGTAAACCACAATCGGTGTGAAATCCCCTCCCGCAATTCGGTGTGTGGTTTTCTCGATATAGCGAAGCGGACGGACGATTTTCCTGGAAATGACCGGAATCAGCAGACCGCCGCCTATTATCGTAAGGCCCAGTGACGTCAGGAGCTGGGTCTTGAGAGACTTTACGATATGCAGAATCCGTTCGCGCTCGAAGGAGACCAGCCTCTGGGACAAGTCCACCAGGCTCTTGCCGTGTTCCCGCAACTGGTCTTCAACCTCGGGCAAACCCCCACTGGCGCCATGGCCGGGGGCTAATCTGTTCATCAGTTGTTGGTAACCGCCAAGTTCCAATTTGAGTTGTTTTAGCAGTGGAACACCCTCAAGATCATTGATCTCCGGGGTTGTCTTATCCAGCAGCTCCAAGCCAAGTTGGGTAAATCGGCGGTTCTCGTTAAGGTCATCACCGGAACCATACAGCAGAAAGTTTTTCTCGTACCGGCGGGCCTCGAGAATAACATCTCGAAGATCGTCTGCTGTCTCAACAAAATGCTGCTTTCGCTCCACTGCCCGAAGGTAACTATATGAAACCGTCCCAAAGGAACCGGCCATGATCAGCAGTAAAGTAAAACCGCCAATCACCTTCTGGCGGATGTTCAAAGGTTTTAGAAATCTTATCTCCATCGGCGGCTCCGACGTGTTTTCCCGTAAATTATCTCTAAGCCTGCTAAGCACTGCAGGAGCATAATCGGTAAAACTGGAGGCGGACCCTGAGCAGAATGCTGAAAAAGGATTGAAATTCCCACTTTGTAGTAGAAACCCCGTGGGGCCGTCACCCCGACGAAGCCTGCCCCGGAAGTGTCTAGTCCGGGGGTCGGGGTCCAGTGTTTTGCTTTAAAAATCAAATAGTTCAAAAAAGCTCTGGATTCCGGCTCTTTTGTCGGCAGAAGACGCCGGAATGACGAACTCACCCGTCTTCTTAAGGTTCTTTTCCCACCAGAGAACCCTTTTTCAGCATCCTGTTAGACTGAGTCCGAATAGCGGTAGAATTACCGACGTTTAACGAGCGGTGAGTATAGTCTAATTTTCATTCCCTGAGAAGCGTCCTGACACACAGGCACGGCAGAATGGACGGATTGACTATTTGTTTTTGGATTTTTGTTCCCCTGACTTACCTCCAAAAAGGCTCTCCCCTTCTCTGAACGCTTACAAAGAAGGGGAGAGCAATACCTTTAATACCGATTTGCGTTCAAGTCACGTCCCCCGGGAGGGCGTAAAGCCCTCCCTTACATTACGTAACGCGTCAATGACGTAGGGGCGGGGTTTATCCCCGCCCAATCTTGAACGCAAATTGGTATAATACGGCAGGAATCAGCAGGATGTCAGCACTTGATTCATCTGGCTTCAGCCAGGGCTTTTGGAGCGTATGACGACCTTTTTGCCCTCCACATGCTTACCAGAATGATTATGGACCCTGTAAGCAAAGCAAGACACATCGAGACAAAACTGATCGCGCCCAGCAGCGCTATGGTACCCTTGCCTATTGAGATGACGCCGAGCTGATCCAGATACTTTGGGATTGCAAACGCCCTGCTCACGGCAACTATGAGCATGATGGTGGCCATAACGATTTTGATCATGTAATCCTTTACATAAGTGGTCCCGATTGCGCCAAGCTGAACACCCAAAAGCGACCCGCCAAGTATGATCAGGACCAGCCGAATGTCAACCATTCCATGGATCGCCCAGTTTATGGAGCCGCCCATACCCATCACGAAAGCGATTACCAGTTCGCTGGCAGAAGCTACCAGCCCCGAGACCCCAAGCATATAAATCATGCCGGGAACGCCTATGAAACCGCCCACGGCGATCGTGGCGGCGAGCATACCTGTTGCGAAACCTACCGGAAGCGTAAACCAAAGGGAGATGCGCACGTTTGCCGTCTTAAAGGTAATCATTGGCGGGAGGTTGATGCTCTGGAGCTTCTTGGCAAGAAGGGCAACCCGCTCGCCTCCACCGGCTTTCGATATCTTCATGGCGTCGCGGAAAACATAGCTTCCGACAACAACCAGCACCGCCACAAAAGAAAGGCTCACATAGAGGTCGGACCCTGCCGGTCCCCATTTTGCGAGTATTAATTGCTGGATTTTTATGCCTACCTGTACACCGACGCCTGCGCTGGCAGCCAGCACAAGACCAAGCTTCAAATCCACCTGGCCGTATTTAAAACGTTTGTACGCTCCGACAAGCGCCTTGGGAAATTTGTGGCACATATTGCTTGCCACCGCTACGACCCCGGGCACCCCCAGGCTCATCATGCCAGGCGTCAAAACGAAGGCGCCGCCCGAACCGATGAACCCGCTCACAAGGCCGCCGACAAAGCCGACCAGAAAAAGGAAAACCACGTAAATCACATTGAGATCGATGAATTTGACTGTTTCATTTGCTATGTCGTGCATTTTGAATCCTTACCGAAGCCAAAAGGTTTTTCGCCAAATTGCGCGATTATAAGTCTATCCTGTGAAACGGATTGACGTAAGCATAGGCGCGAGGTCTTTTGCGCAACTGCTTTCTCTTCTCGATGACCTTGTGTTCGGTCTTTCTGACCTGATCTCTCTTGAGGGCCTCGATACCGAGAAGGGACCACAAATTGTGCGCAAATGCACCGTGCACAAACGAAAATGCCAGAACCGTGGCAATGGGAATAGCTGCGTACCAGCCGCCCCTGGAACAAATTTGCGTGACGGTGTCGGCGTTTGTAAAAACAGCCGCATAACAGGCGGCGCTCACTACACCGTATCCAGCCGTTTTTCCCATCAAAATAGCTTTTGAGGATTCACTCTTAGCAGGCATTGCATTTCCTCCCTGGTCGTTGAAAGCTGATAAAACACTCACTACCGGAACCGATATATTTCGGATACTCTCGCTGCTTATCTCCGAGTCTACTACTACGATCTCCACCCTCTTTATCTCGTGAATTGCGTCCTCAACCGCAAATTCAATATCCCCTCGCTTAATCATGGCGCTGCAATGGATTCCGTTGCTACCGGCCGCTTCGCATAATTTTTTTGCCGATTTGCCGGACCTGTCTTCGAATGGTCTGCCCTCAGACTGAGCATCAACGCTCAGGGCAGCCAGATCGTATCCGAGCCGCCCGGCCAGCTGCACGCAATGATTGATTAAGGTCTCCGTAAAAATCCCCTTATTTGCCACGACAAGGATCTTGCGGCCGTTGTGCAGGTCGTTCTTACGATTTGTTCCCATTAAATTTGACATGGCCTGTTCACCTATGAGCATGAATTTTACAATCTTCTATAGTCAAAAGTCGTGCCATCTGCTAAAAAGCTACCAAAATCATTGCTGAATAAGGCTTGGGCTGCTCCCTGCCGCCGGGGCCAAAGAGGGCCCGGGGTGTTGCACAATGCAATAGCATCTCACTGAGTCAATGCTGTAGCACAATACAGCAATGTTCGATACTGCAACGCAGAGCTTAAGCCCGTTGCGATTTGCAACAGGGATCGAGAGGCAGAGTATGAGTTTATTTAAAAAAATTGAGAGGATCGAAGAAAAACCCCCGGAAGAAACATCGGTCGAGCTGGATGATCTTCGCAAGGCCATCGAGACAGCAAGGATATCGAAGCCCATTTCGGAGCTGGCCTCCAAGGAGCTCGAGCGCCTCGAAAGAATGGACCCCGGTATACCCGAATACACAATCGGGGTGAGTTATCTCGAGTTCCTCCTCTCGCTTCCCTGGCAGAACTTAACCGACGACAGCCTTGATATGGCGCGCGCGGAAAAGATCCTTGAGCTTCAGCACTATGGACTAAAACACGTCAAAGAGAGAATCCTGGAATATCTGGCGGTCAAAACCCTTTGTAACCTGACCGACTTTCATATCCTGGTGGTCGATGACGAGGAGATAGCCAGAACGAACCTGGAATATGTCCTGCGCAAGGAAGGCTACCAGGTAAGCACTGCGGTAAACGGCCGGGACGCTTTGGATCAACTGGGCCAAAAAGAGTTCGAGCTGGTCCTTACCGATCTCAAGATGGAAAAGATGGACGGCATTCAGCTCCTCGAATCTGCAAAACAGGTCGCCCCGAACACCCAGATCGTGATGATTACCGGCTATGCCACGGTGAGCTCTGCCGTTGACGCTCTCAAAAAAGGGGCCGCCCACTATCTGCCCAAACCAATTGACCTTGAGGAACTACGCTCCACTGTGCGGCAGATTCACGAAAAGAAACGGCACATCGAGTTGACAAGAAGCCCTATTTTGTGCTTTTCGGGTCCTCCCGGAACCGGAAAAACTTCCATTGGCAAGTCTATTGCCGAAGCGCTGGGCAGAAAGTTCGTCAGGATTTCTCTTGCCGGTTTGCGCGATGAAGCCGAACTCAGAGGACACCGAAGGACTTATGTCGGATCGATGCCGGGCAGAATCATCACCGAGATACGGCGCATCGGGGTCAGGAACCCGGTTTTCATGCTTGACGAGATAGACAAGATCGGCCAGGACTTCCGAGGCGATCCTGCTTCGGTTCTGCTGGAAATCCTGGATCCGGAGCAAAACGGCCGGTTTCTCGATCACTACCTGGATGTCCCCTTCGATCTGTCCAGCGTCATGTTCATTGCAACGGCCAATGTGGTGGAAAGGCTTCCCGCCCCGCTCCTGGACAGGCTCGAAGTGATCCCGTTCCCCGGCTATACTGAAAAGGAAAAGCGAGCTATCGCCCGGCAATACCTCGTTCCGCGCCAGTTGAGAGAACACGGCCTGAAAAACAGGCACGTCGAGTTTCTCGACGGCGCGATTTCAAAAATTATCATGGATTACACACTCGAGGCAGGACTGCGCAACTTCGAGCGCGAAATTGCAACCGTCTGCCGAAAGCTTGCAAGGCTCTGTCTTCAAAGTGAAAACGATCGCTCACCCGTCGTGGTGGATGAAAAACTGATCGAAAACCTGCTCGGACCACGAAGATTCACCCATGAGATCGCGGAGGCGGGTCACCGTGTGGGAGTTACCACAGGACTGGTGTGGACAGAATTCGGAGGAGAGATAATCTTTATCGAGGCGACCAGGATGAAGGGAAACCAACAGTTAATATTGACCGGTTCCCTTGGAGAGATAATCCGCGAGTCTGCGCAGACGGCCCTGAGCTATATACGCAGCCACGCTCAAGATTTTTCACTGGACCCGGATTTTTTCGAGAAAAGCGACATCCACGTGCACATTCCATCCGGGGCTGTTCCCAAGGACGGCCCTTCGGCGGGCATTACAATAGCTCTGGCGCTTATTTCTCTTCTAACCGGAAAACCTGCGCGGCGCGACGTCGCCCTTTCCGGAGAATTCACCCTGAGCGGCAGGCTGCTCCCCGTCAGCGGAATCCGCGAGAAAGTTCTCGCAGCTCAAAGAGCGGGCGTTAAAACAATCATATTTCCCGAAGCAAACAAGATCGACATCGACGACCTGGATGGTGACGTCCGGGAAGGAGTCGAACTTATTACAGCCGCAGATATCTTTTCGATTGTTGATAGAGTCCTGCTCTAGTCCTTTCGTGTCACTTCTCACCGCGCAGCCTGGCATTTACTTGCGTAATTTAGCGTGTTTAGTTCCGTGGAAGATCCTTCCCCCTGGCAACGTCGTCATTCCGGCGCAGGCCGGAATCCAGTGTCTTTTCGGCTGGTTAAAATCACTGGACCCCGACACTTCGCCGGGGTGACGGGCTGTGAATATGTTACGCGCACTTCTGCAAGTAAGTACTAGAAGGTAGAGTCCGATACTCATATTCAGAGGACTGAGGACTGAGGCCCCGGACTGGAAACTTCCGGGGTGACGAGGACTGAGAACACTTTAGAACGAAGGGCGGAGACCCGAGTTGCGGGTTGCAGGTCGTTTGGCTCTGGCCATATGTGACAACTCACTAATCTGGTTAAACGTTCGTTTTTGATGCCGCAAATGCACCTCTAAGCACCAAATAAGCTATGATGTGGACCTATTGTCATGTAATTTTAGTCAGTTAGGGCTACCCGACCCCTTTGCCGCGCAACAGATGCGGACACATTGTCCAGACTGACAGATTAGTTAAAGCTTAAGTAGTTTGATAATCCTGGTTTCAAGTTCAGCGGTGTTTTTAGTTTCGCATTCCCAGATAATTTCTACCCTCCAACCTGCCTCTTCCAAATCTACAACAGCGTCTCTGCTTCTCCGAGCGTTACCCTCTAGTTTGCTGGTCCAGTATTCGGCATTGGAATTCGGCGTTGTGGCCCGACGGCAGCCAGAGTGCTGGTGCCAGAAACAGCCGTGCACAAAGATCGCTGTCCGGAAACGCGGCAATACAATATCAGGTACACCGCTAAGGTCTCGTCGATGTAGCCTGAATCGGAATCCGAGTTTGTGAAGAGTCTGCCGTACTACTAACTCCGGCTTGGTATCCTTTGCACTGATACGCGACATGCAATATGAGCGTTGGCTTTCGTTCAAGTTGTCCATCTTAATTTAAAAACTTCCTTATTTCCACAGCGAGGATCTGGGCCAGGAGGGGAGGAACGGCATCGGCAGCCTGCTGCTGCTGGGAACCGAGACAGCCCTCTAAGATGAATGAATCAGGAAATGCTTGAAGCCTAGCAGCCTCCCTCACGGAGAGCCCTCTATCTTCTTCGGGATGAATAAGCATATTCTTCCTAAAATTTGAAATGACCACTGATGGAGCATCCCATTCCAATCTCCGATAGATTCCTGTATGACATTGAGCGGGATTCTTATAGTTTGCCATAAGTTCGGGAGGAATGCTCCTCCAGTTGCAGCCTGGAGGAATGTGCCTATACCTGCTAAGTACAATTTCGTTGTTACGGGTGACCAAATTACCCCGGACGAATGGCTCCTCATTCGCTCCACGCATCTTCATCTGATAGTCGGAGAGTTCATCGCCTAACCGCCTATAGGGCAGCATACTCCTCGTATCACCATTAATCAATGACGGCAGATCTCCAATCGCTTCTCGAACTGTGACCCCGGATGATTTGGTTGATTCAGGGAAAATGAAACGACTCCTGCCTAGGAATCCAATGAAAAAGATTCGTCTTCTCTTTTGAGGAACACCATAGTCAACTGCATTGAGGATCCTGGTGGTGACCTGGTATCCCATCGAACTGCCCAATTCGACAATATGGTCCTCGACATGGCCGTTAGCCACATGCTGGAGGCCCCAAACATTTTCAATCAAAAACCAGGCTGGCTTAAAATCACCGACTAAGCGCATAATTTCAAGATATAAGAGATTGGATGGGTTATCCAAATTACGAGAGCGCCTATTCGACTGTGAAAAGCCGCGACATGGAGGTGATGCTAAAATACCACCTATTTCCATCCTTTTCTGGGAAATATGATGGAATATTTCTGCCCTTCCAATCTGCCTTACGTCAGCGGCAAGGGCAATTGAGGCAGGCAGGTTTTTCTTATAGGTCCTGAGCGCTTCTTTGTCGATGTCCAAGCCCAATGCCACACTAAATCCAGCCTGTACGAAGCCGTATGACAATCCTCCTGCTCCACAGCATAGATCAATGCAAACATTTTCTTTGACTGGCGTGGGGGACATCTACTCATCCATTTTTAGATATGGGTTCAAACACCTGATTTCCCAGTATTTCCTTGATCCGGTGGAATAATCATCGTAGTTATACTGGACGGGAACTGCATAGGTTATCTGTACATTGGGCCTGCTTTCTGCGAAAAGGAAAAAACCGAGTGTCTGAAGCTTAGTACCCAGCGAGGCGACAACGAAGTAGAATTGATGAGCGTAACGAGCATAAATCCTCTCTAATTCCAGAAATGTACCATCTACTTCCAGGGCTGGCAGCCTCGGCTCATATAGGCAGATGTCTCCGCTCATTGAAAGAAGAAGTTCATTCTCCCTCTCGGAAATGTCATTGAGTCCTTTATGATAAGGACTACCCTGACGCAGCAGGATGGTCTTTTCAGGTTGATGCCGCCGCCAGGTAATATAGGCTCTCTCGCCTTCATGGCCGGGCAGCACAACTAAGAGTTTCTTGAGCAGCGGGTCTTGCACGCCTCCAAATCCCAAAATCGGCACTACTGAACGCACACCTCTTGTAAGCCAGCCATCTGGTTTTTCGGTAGAGTATTCAACCGGTTCGGTATAAAGCATCCTAAAATTTTGCTCTGCTGTAATTCCCACTATTTCCTGGATCAGCGGAAACATTAATTGTCTTGGAAAAGTTGTAATATCCAGAGTCATTCTGATAGTTGAACAGTCGGTTAGAATCTCTTGCATTGCTGTTTTGAATTCAGAAATAGATTGACGTGGTGTTGCAGTCTCAAAGACAAATTCTAAGGCTGCTCGTTTTGTCAGTTTCGAGGCAAGGTCTCTGAGTGCCTTTAAATGCTGCAGACATTTTCCTTTGTAAAGAAATTCTCTGCCATAGAACAAGAGGACGGCTTTGGGATGATAATTTTCAGCTGAGGACAGCAAAGCCCCCATACAGCGCTCTTCATAGCTGGCACAGCAGATAAAAATCTCTGCTCCTTCAGCCTCTGAGTAAGGCTCTAGATGATCAAACTCAGTGATCTGGCTCATTGCTTATCCCATTCTTGCATTAAAAGCTGGGAGCCATAAGCATTTAGCATAAACTTATCTAGGAGACTCTTCTTATTCTTAATAGCGTCTACAATATCCGATGCAGTCATCTCTATTCTGCCTTGCATTCTCAAGGGTGAGAGACCACGCCTTGGCACCAGTCGCTTATTCAACGCATACGCAGGCAAAGAGGCTTGTCCAGCCGTTTTAGGAGGGTAGGCGAATTTCTGGAGAACACTTTCCCTGAGGCATACCTTCATAAGGTTGTCAACATAAGTGCTACTGTCCTTAAGGGCAAAAGTTATGATTTCAGGTTCTCTGTGACTTGGAGAATGCAGACGTGCGTAGAATAGATCGCAAAGGGCCTCGATAAGATCCACAACATCCTTTGAAGTCACGCCATAGCCCAAAGCGCTAGATTCTCCATGAGCGCCTGCGCCTTTATTTAAGTTTTCAAAAAATGCCCTGGAATAGCCCAAAACCGCCCTGTTCTGAATCTCTGCTGAAATGCCAATGCCTTTCTGAGGATTCCAGTGCTCTTTGTATGCTTCGCTAATCGTATGGGAGCAGATCTCCAAAAACTGCCTGACAATTCCCGAAGAAATATTGACAATATAATCGTACCCGGCATAGCGTTCGGGTTGTCTCATTTGCCTCAATTTCTGAAAATATCTAGCGTTGCCGTATTTACTGAAGTAATCACTTTTCTGTTTGGTTGGTTTTTTTTTAGCTTCTTCCCACTCTTTCTCCATGGTGGACCTAACTTCTTGCCTTAATTTGATTCCGTGCTCCCAAGGGAGAAATAGATCCCTTAAGACTCTGTTGCATGCGCTTATTGCGGACTTATCCCTTTCTACACTCATAGTGAGCGCAGGTATCCTCTCGCTGAAACTTGGCCATCCGGCTTCTTTGATCCGTTTTGCAGAAATTAACATTACCGCATCAGGATAATCCTTTCGAAGAAGACCTCTCTCAATCATATCCAAAGAGATATGATCAAAATCGTCTCCTGGTCGAAAGGTGCGTCCCTGCCCTGCAGTCCCGGTCTTAACCCCCTCACTCATTACTCCAAATTTGAAGCAAACCAGATCAAACATTCTTTGTGCAGCAATCGCGAATAAAATCTCTTGCTGCCAGTCGTGCAGGACATCGAAATCATCAAGCAGCATAAGAATACAGCATTGCTCCAGGCCAAGAGTCTCTTTAAACAGGGCGATCAAATCATATAAAAAACCGCTTAAGGTCAAAGCTGGAGTGAACGTGGAACTACCCTCAGCCCGCAAATATTCATCAACCGCTTTTGCTTCCTGCCTCAGAACATCGCGATATACATCAATTATTTCGGACAAGTTGTCAGCATTATCCAGCCATTCTTTAGGTACTTCTAAAAGTCTACTTAGTTTGCTCACGATTCTGTTGGAATTCTTATTGGATAGACCAAGGTGCGCTGTGACCTCTTTCATGGTTTCGAGAATCTGCACGCAAATGTCAGCCGTCAATCTGTGCTCGAATATATGTCCTCGCTTTATCTTGTCAGGGATCTCTTCCAAATCACTCTTGTCATAGACCCCCTGCTGGAGCTTGCAATAGACCCCAATGAAGCGCTTCTCCTCGAAGTACGCGCCGGAATCCTGGTTCTTTGCTCGCCAGGTCCTGATCTGAACAGGGAAAGAGAGATACTTGAGGATCATTGACTTTCCGGTGCCCCTCTGCCCCTCGATTATCGTCCCGAAACGCTTTTCAGCTATGTCGAGCTTTGTATGATGCCCGACGAATAGCCTGGTAATTTCGTCCGCATTCATCCCTTCTGCTGTGACACTGGCAAAGGGGTCCAAAACGCGACTGTATCCAAGGTTAGGAAGCGCACAAATGTGTGGACTGCCGCTCCCTTTCTCTTTCGATACAGTCCTTCCCATCCCTTCTATTTTTATGGGCATCTCGCCCTTATGCTTCTTCCCAGTTGCCCCTATGTCCGGTCCCCATTCATTTTGAGTCTCGAAATATGTTCGAAAGAACACGGTTCCATGTCCAGTGTCCAAGTCCAGAAATCCATAATTATAGGATAGAGGAGATTTTCGTTTTTCAAAAACGGCGTCGGCGGAAATGGGAACCCATTCCCCAAAAGGGCTGGAGACCAATCTAATATTGGACTGGTGGGTATGCCCAGTAAGCCACAGCCCGCATTTTTTCTGTAAAAGGATTTCGCAGCTTTGAGAATCATCAATTTCCTTCCATTTGCCAACCGGATGATGGAAAACGGCAATATTCAACAACGATCCTTCAGCAGCTTTCAGAGCTTCTGTCAGCTGTATCTCCCCAAGGCAGGGCTCATCATCTTCATTTCCAGTGCATAGACACGCTGAATTCATGCAGAGCACTGAAATTCTCCTGCCGCTTATCATTATTTCAGAGGTGTAGAATAAACCGGGATTCTGAAGATGTTTCCCTGTAACCGGTATGAGGAAATGTTCTGAGTAGCCTTTAATCCTAGGCTTTAGAAGTTCCATGTCTTCAGAATTTTTAAGAAATCTGGTGATCTCTTCTCCATTCTTGATGTCCCTTTGCCATCCCTGAGCGTACTTTTCATAATGCTTTATATTTATGTCGTGGTTGCCCGGTACAAAGAAAAGCCTATCATTCCCAACCTTAAGCCTCTCAATCAAAGGATTGACAAACTCATTTATTGCGAGCTCGTACTCTTTTTCGTATCCGTGGAAAGCAAGATCTCCGGTAAAAAAGAGAGCCTCAATCTGGCTAAGTCGCGGATCTGTGCTTCCCCGGTCCGCGACGTCATCGAGCAAAGCCTCAATGACGCGCGATCTGTTGAATACATCCTCTTCTCGCATGTGTAGGTCTGACAAATGAATCCATGAGAGAACAGCCATGTTTTCCCCTTTTTAAATGTGGGCTTCCTACCCCGCATACTGCCTTCTCAGAGAAAAAGGCAAATGCGGCTGTAAGTTTACTAGTCCCTTTACACCATTTTCGAACTGCAAGTATATATCTTTGAACAGCATCTGCATTTTTTGATTCAATTCCGCAAGAAGTGGAAGATGGACTTCTCTCATCTGAGGATGGTAGGCTGGTAAAAAACTAGCAGGAGTGAGAATCTCAACAAAGCCAATCTCGAAAGACTCAGTTTGCAACGATTCGGTAAACAATTGATTCGGAAACGGCAAATATTTTGGCGCCTCATTTGTCAAAGTCCATGAGAGCTGTGTGGAGTTTCCCCTTTTTTAGTCAACGTAGAGACACTATGGCAACTCTGGAGTACCTTTTCAGAATCAAGACCGCCTCAAACTGGCCTTTTTGATGCCAAAAGCAGCGTTTCAAAACCTGAAGGATCGGTGGATTTGGTAATTTGTCCAACGGATGCAAATACTTGTCTTTGCGCGACCCCGTTCTCAATCGATGGATTAGTCCTTCAGCCCCTGCGGCTTCAGAAGAGTCATATCACCTTGCGAGGTATTCAAGGTCTAGTTCAACGAGTCTACTTATTCCCAGGAACGGCGAATCCTCCATATGAAGCCCCAAAACAATCCTCTCCATATCTGAATCATAATCACCATATTGAATAAATAGGAACCCCTAGTTTTCCTTAGAGCCTCAATGCACAAGGTGAGATATTCATCGGTCATCTGCCTGTCTTTAATTTTCAGCCCAAGATTTACCATGATGGCAGCGGCCCTTGAAATCTCAGCCTGGACACCAAGATGTTGGTAGCGCTCGATTGCCATTTTGCATTGGGTGATCGCAGAGTTGACGTTTCCTTTAGCAATATTTTGGAGGCACTGCCTGATAAGCGAGTTCCCTTGATGAACTAAGTCGACAGTCCATCTACTTGAAACGTTGCCACCCAATTCTGCATGATTTCTATGAGGCTCAATGTCTGCAAGAGCAATCAGACCTTGCGCGACTCCCCGTAAGTCGCCGGATTTCGAAAGGACATCCATCGCTCTTTGAAGCTTTGTCTTACCTTTGTTTAAACACCAACGCGAGACATACCTGCCGAATAATGGTACAAAATGACGCCAAAACCAACCAATCCTGATGAGTATCTGGGCTTCGTTGAGAAGTGCCCAGCCCAGTGTTGCTCTCTGCATCGTCTTGTCCACGTTGTCATGTTCGGAACATTCGTACAAGCGAATAGCTTCCTTGATTGTTCTTATTCCATAGTGAAATCTCGAAAGCGGTAATAAATGGCGCAGACGCATCATTTCTAACGTACTACTTGATTCAGCAATCTTATGCAGCGCCTGTGCTTGTCGAAAAAGGTCGCCTACTGCATTGAAATACTTAAGAGCCGCAGTTAAATGACGTAATGCTTCAGCGTGTCTGCTCTGTTCCCGACAAGAGTGCCCAAGCAACAGAAACGCGATGCCTTTTTCGAGGTCATTACTACTAAGAGTTATTGCAAGTTTCGCAGCTTCCTCCGCCCCGGTTGGGACATTAGTCGAGAATAAAATCCAGCCAAGAATCAGTATCTTATAAAACTCCGGCAGGCCAACTGCCCACCGTTGAATCAAATACCTGTTTGTGGGAACCCTGGTATGGACATTTTCTTTGTAAGCAAGTTCCACCAGTGATCTTTCGGTTGAGATCGACCACAACTTCGCAATTTCAATAAACAAATCTCGAATATCCATTTCAATGATTACAATCTGGTCGGGATACCTTGAGTACAATGACCATAAATGAGGTTGCAGAGACTCCACATTAGTACCAGGCCGGACGTTCCAGTAGATAACCCTGTCTCTATTATCAAGCTCATTGAACAAGAAGTTACATATGTCGTAGTCTGCTCCACTATACCCTATGAAGAGTAAAGGATGCCGCGCAAACACGTGCTGGATAAGTCTAGTCTTATTGGGAGATAACCCAGCCCCCATTTGATTTAATGTAAACTGTATACTTGTGCTTCGAGTTAGCCTTTCACTATCTGTGACGCCTCCTGAAGTACCATGCAGTTTGAAGATTTGCGGTTTGTTGTCGCTAAGCATAAAATCGCCTTCGCTAAATATTGATTTTACAGAATTGCCTGACGCCTCCTCCAATAGGCAGTCTTGGTTGGTTGTGAATAGGGCTGTCAATCTTTCTGAAAAAGCATTTGCCAAAATAACATGGCATATATTTGGCTGTCTGTCTTCGAATGCCTTATATATATTGAAAAATATACTTTTGTCAGGCAAATATTCATAAATAGCTTGGAATATTATCTCAGGAGAATAGGAATATACTTTTTGTAAATGTTTACGTAATGAGTTTGGCATTGATGGTGGTGTTAGGCCACGTAATACCGCTTCAAGCAATTCGTATCCAGTCGGCATTCCACTTGGTTGCCAAATTGATATCCCCGCACCAACAAAAGGCACTACTCTGTGCATTTGTAATGACTTAACCAGGGTAGGGTTTAATGTAGCAGAATGATTCATTGAGGACCTCATTGCCTGTCACAGAAGTCTTCGATTAGAAAGTGAATAAGTGCTAAAATGCCAGACAAGGTTTACAATGATAGAGAACATGCTGACCTCCATTTGGAATGAATGGCGTTGGTTATCGACAGTATTCTAGCAAATCTGGCTGTGAAAACTAATTGATAATCAATAGAAAGGTGGCCTCCCTCAAGCATATCTAATGTAGAACATAGGAACTCTTTGTGGCATAGCACAATCTGTTTTTCTAGGGCCATAAGAGCCTCTAGTGCGAACGCGTTATTGTGCCTTGGAAAGTTGCCTGCCATGAACAGTATTTTGTATGTATTTAAAACGACTGGTCTGTAGATGTTGCAATAAGTGTCAAGTGCATCGGAAAAGTATTTTACCTTAGTATCCGTAAACGTGTATCCCAGAGATCGTGCTCGATGAATCAGTAACCCGTCTTGCCGAAGACGTTCGGCTTGGGGAGTTCCCTTTACTATCCCCATCCCGTGGAGATGTAAAATGGGTGGAAACCCTGGAGAAAACAAACGTTCAATAGTTTCTTGCAGCTCATTAAACGTAGTATACGGATCAAATAAGATGTAGCCAATGTACATGTATAGGCCGAGTTTTTCCGAGAATTCATATGCTCTATAAACATCTTCAGGAGAAATACCTTTATGCAATCTGTCCAAGACACTTTCAAGGCTCGACTCAACACCGATGAAAATAGAGAATAGGCCAATATCAACTAGTTCCTCAAATATCTCAAGTTGCCTCCAATAATCAGCGCGACATTCTATTAGAAAATTAAAGTTTAATTTCCGCTTGCGAATCTCGCGTATTAAGTCCTTCAGCACTGTTTTACGTGCGGGGGTTCCTCCCAAAAAATCTTCATCCACAAAGAAGATAAACTTTACTCCGTAATCTTTTATAAGTATTTCTAATTCGTCAGCAATATTTCTGCCACTTCGAGACCGATATCGAGCGCCCGGAGACTGAGCGTAGAACACCGGAACCGCACAAAAAGAGCATTTGTGAATGCAGCCGCGACTCGAAGATACCGCCGCGACATAGTATCTATCATATGCTGCGGGTAGATAATCCCTGGACTGGAAGGGTAACTGATCCAAATCTTGGACGAAGGACGCGGTGGGTTTTGGAATATTCCCTGTTGTGATCGATACGCAAGACCAAGAATACTTTTAAGGGGCTTCCCATGTTCCAGCGCGCCTGCCAGTTCCAATACCGTTAGCTCCCCCTCTCCAATTATAACAGAATCTATTTGGAGGAACTCCGCGAGGATTTCGCTTGACCATAGGGTAGGATAATACCCCCCAAGAGCGATATGAGCTTCAAAGTTTTTTTCCCGCAGCATCTGTATGACTTCGCACCCCGAGTTGAAGGTTGCTTCATCCATCGCGGTCATTCCCAATAGGTCAATCCGTGGATAATTGATTATCGCTTCGGAGCAATCTACGATATTCAGCTTCTCGGGAGCAGCGTCGAGAAGATGTACGGAATGACCTGCCTCACGCAATGATGTTGCAAGAGAGGATATTCCCAGGGGTTCAATGAACCAGTCCGGTTCAGGCGGCGGTGGATTGAAGAGCAATATGACCATACGATACCGTGTTTTTGTAGTTTTGGACAATGAGAATTTAATATTCCGAATTTATGACGAAATTTGACTTTAGAAATATTCATTATCGATGTCTGATGGAACTTTCCAAAATTTGGGACCGCAATCGACCTCTGCTGCAAGCAGGGGCAATCAGCCCGACCAAGAAAAAAAATCCGTAGGTGAAATTGGTTGCCATTACACCAGCTACGACGAGAGCACTTTGGAGCCAGGATTGACCTCGTGACGAAGTTATAGCCACGCAGAGTATGTAAAATAGCAAAGCTATGAGGGGTACTGGCACGAACTGTGGTGCACAAAAACAGAGGATTGCCGAGAGTAATACAACCAGAAACATCACGGGATGGAAAAAGACGCTGGGGCTGAGGACCATTTCTGGAAAAATCCTCGTGAGCAAGGATCTTGCGGTACCAAAGCGAGAAATTTGCGATAGGTGAGGCAGAAAGAGTGCGCGACGATGATGAAAAACCTGAATTTGAGGCGAGTATAGGATCACGCCTCCCAACAGCTTTCTTATTTGGTGGCAGAATACGGAGTCCTCTCCTGGCCACAATTCTAGCCTAAATCCTCCGATATTTTCAAAAGCTTCCCTGCGGACAAGTAAATTGCAGGAGGGCAATTCGTGTACTTGGCGCGGTGCTAATGGGATATACCTATAACGGACATTGAGAGTTGCCAACGGAGATGACATAACCAATCCACTTGCTACCTGCATTTCGGAATCGCTTTCGGGGGTGAGGCTGGGACCCCCTACACACATAACGCGGCTATCGATAAAATAGGGGATGCTCTGAGATAACCAGGATACAGGAGGAAATGCGTCATCATCAAGAAACGCCATAACTTCCCCGGTACTGTAAGCAAATGCTACATTTCTCTTGCTGGCCGGAGTGCATGGGCCAGATGGGATTTCCTTCACACCTGGTTTGTTAAGACCAATTAGAGCGTCCGGTACAACCAATATCTCATAATCTGGGTAGTCGAGCAGTCTACAGTGGTTAAGGCATTCTGCTAGATATTCACTGTATCGCATTGTAGGGATGATTATAGATACTCGGGGAGTATTCATCATTACCTTCTTCGTGAAGTCAACTATTTACGAATAGTTTGACACGCATGACATCTTTCATGGCATACACTAACATCATGGCTAAGTTGCCTAAGGGTTTCCTATCTCTTTTATCAAACCATGTTACCGGAATCTGTGAAATCTTGAGACCAAGTTGTTTAGCTCTGTATAATATTTCCACATCGAATGCGTATGACGTTACGATCTGATCGCAAAATAAATTCATAGCAACTTCGTGACTGAATCCCTTAAGTGGACACTGAGTATCGAAAATGTCTCTGAGAAGTATGGCTCTGGTAAAGGTTATGAATATTGAACTCACTAACCGTCTAGATATAGATGAGCTACCTATTGATATGGAATGACCTGACCGTCTGTTTCCAATAATGAAATCGTGATTAAATTGTGTCAAACTGTCTATGCAATATTTGAAGCTATCGAAGCTGATAATAAGATCGCTATCAGTAAAGAAAATGTACCTCCCAGTCGATGCCATTATGCCATTTCTGACAGCTGCGCCTTTCCCTGAATTTTGTTCCAGGTGCACTACTTTCAACGTATCAAGTCTGCCTGAAAGTGTGTCTAGTATAATTCCAGTTTCATCGGTACTGGCATCATTGACGACAAGCAGCTCAAATGAATAACCTTCGTTTTGCAAAAATTCGCAAAAGCAATTCAGAGTATGCTCAATATTGTGCGCTTCATTAAAGGCTGGGAATACGATTGATATTTCCGGAGATACTGTAGTCTCAACCATGTCCATTTCCAATAGTCCGGATGCTGGGCTGCCTATGCATTCGCCCGTATAGTTCAATTAAGTTCCCAGTACTCCTCTATGGCATGCCCCCAAGGACGCAGTTGCCAGACCTACAGCAAGCCGTTGTTATGCTGATTGTTGTGATTCAGAGAACAGAACTCTCTCGATGCTCCGGTCCGGGGTCGGGCCAAGGTAAATCCGCTACAGCCAAAGATCGAGATGTAAAAAACAGCCGTTTTGCAGGCTTAGACCACCATTTTTGACACCAAAATCGTTGCTCTAAGGGCTGCAGTGACCCACGAGGGTTTTTTATGAGAACCATCGGGCTGACTCAAGCCCAGGAGAACTGGAGCGCCGTCGGATTTTTGCTTTGTTCAGTGTTTATGTTCTCGCCGGGATGTCGGCCGTCTTCTCCCCAGCCACGCAGCCTTTCGGCATAATACCGAACATCAGTGCGAAACCATAGCGAAAACTTGCCAGTTGGAACCTTACAGATCTTGGCAATCTGTTTGCCGCTTCTCGTTGCCGTTTCTATTGCCGCTTCTCGTTGCCGCTTCTCGTTGCCGTTTGGCAAAACAAAATCACTGCGCGGTACAATATTGTCGAAGAAGGGACTGCAGATGTCGAGCAGAGTTTGGAAAATTCGGCTTTTTCTGTTCACTGTTCACTATTCACTATTCACTGCGAAGCCGTTGCCGTTTGGCAAAACAAAATAACTGTGAGCTACAATACCGCCGACCAATTGCAGATCTCGAGCGGAGTTTGGAAAATTTGGCTTTTTCTGTTCACTGTTCACTATTCACTATTCACTGCGAAGCCGTTGCCGTTTGGCAAAACAAAATAACTGCGCGGTACAATATTGTCGAAGAAGGGACTGCAGATGTCGAAGGAATCGGGGAGTTGAAATTGGTTTCATCACTCATCACTCATCATTCATCATTCACCTTCCGCTCCTCACCCCTCGTCACCCCGGAAGTTTCCAGTCCGGGGCCTCCGTCCTACCTCAGTCCTCAGTCCTCAGTCCTCAGTCCTGTGTCTTCAAGCTTCCTGTTCCCGCTCCTGTTATCAACTGTTATTTCGGAGAATCTAATCCACAATTGTCAATTAAATCAGTCTGTTGTGCCATCGGCCCCTGTATTTGCCCTGTATTTACAGGAATTACAGTAAAAATGAAACGTTTCTGGTTGCAGTTTGGCGGGGTTAAATCCCCTGGTGGTGCGATATTACCGGCTAATCGCAGGTGTCTGGTGGAGTTTGGAAAATTCGGCTTTTTTGGTTCACTGTTCACTGCTCACTGTTCACTGCTCACTGTTCACTGCTCACTGCGAAGCCGTTGCCGTTTGGCAAAGCACATTCTTTCAATAGTATACTCTCCAAAAATTGAGGGATTACGAGTTGAGGGGTTCAGGGATTAATTCCTGAATTCCTGAATTCCTGGAGGTTTACCGGATGGACACATTCAAATTCACCGATCATAAGATTGCAGCCTGCGAAATTAACGTTGTCGATCAGCTACACAAAATCAACCTGGCTGCCAATGAGCTGCTTGACATTCTTCTGCGGTGGAATCGGGGCGATGACGAAGCGCTGCAGATACTCGAATCCCAAGTTCGGAAAGTCCGGACCGGGAAAGGCAGAACTGGAGAGGAAATAACCGAATACAGGTTCAGCGACCCACGCAAACTCGCTTTCAAGGCCATGCAGGAGATACGCGGACAACTGAAGTTGCAGCTCGAAATCTTCCAAACTCTTTATGACATGCAGGCGGTCCAGGAATTTCAGGCTGAGGTATTGGAGACAATCGGAAATGTTTCACCGGAAGCAAGAGACGAAATCATTCGCCGGCTCCATGAAAAAAATGGACTGCGGTCAAATCTCGACCTCAATTAACTCTTTCTTAAAGGTATAATATGGCAAAATCATTCGAGAAGCGCGTCAAGACCCTGGAGCATTCCCAAAACGGCCCTGCCTGCCGCAGTTTCGCCGATATGCTGCGGGAAGCCCGCCGGCGTGTGGCCGCAGGAGATCCGGTCACCGCCGAAATGATTGAAGATCCCGTAGACGGTGAGTTCTGGCGTAACGTTTTTAAGGCACGAGCGCGAGCGCGTCTTGTGTGAGACCAGAGATTTTCCAGGCAGTTGCTCACGTCCCTCTCGGGACACCCTGAAACCATGAAAAGGCGATGCGTCTTAGGCGCAGACGCTGAAAGATTTTATCCACCCCGCTCCGCTCCTTCATCCACCCCGCTACGCTCCTCCATCCGTGGTTCTGCCTGGATCTTTTAGTAACAGATTTTATCCGTGTTCATCTGTGTTCATCCGTGGTTCTGCCTGGATCTTTTCGTAACGGGGACGACCACAGACGCCGCAGTGGAAGGCGGCGCTACCTTCTTAAATAAACTCTTTCAGGTCTCCAACTTTTTCAAGCCAATCGGTATACATGGTGGGCTTCGTTATAAAACGCCTGGCCCCAAGAGAGCTGCAAAGCTCCATGTCATGGGGTTCGTCGGACGTGGTAAGGATGACTATGGGTATTTTATTGAACCTTGTATTAACGCAGATTTCCCTGAGCGCTTCCCGCCCTCCTTTGCGCGGCATGTTGAGGTCGAGTATGATCAGGTTCGGGATGCAGTCGATACTCCGCTTTCCCCGCCTGTCACAATCTTCCAGATACTCCATCAACTCGATTCCATCACCCACAAATAGGGCATCCCAGTCTAGGCCGTTGTCAATCAAAGCATCCTTTATCAGCAGGCAATCATCCGCATCGTCGTCTGCCACAAGAACGATCTTTTTGTCACCCTTTGGATCTTTCACCTGACTCAGCCCCTCTTGGCCCTTTACCCGTTCATCTAAGGGCCGGTTCACAAAACCATGCGTTACATAAGGCTGAAAATTGACTTGCTGGCAAGCAACCAGAAGTAGGACGGGAATATCCCCATAACAAGGACAGCCGTCCCGGTTGCCGCCAATGCGACTACTGCTTCGGGTGAAGTTGCCCCAAGCATTATCGGATTCTCGGATGGCTGCGGTTGAAAATACATCACTACGACCACACGCAGGTAGTAGTAAATTGAGATCACGCTGTTTACACCTGCTGCGATGACCAGCCAGACATACCCGGATCGCAGCGCCTCGGTGAAGATATAAAACTTCCCCATAAATCCCCCTGTGGGCGGAATCCCGGCCAGGGAGAACAAAAATATCGACATCACAAACCCCAGTGCGGGGTATTTAAAGCCAAGGCCGGAAAAATCCGAGATGCTGTTGAATTCTTCTCCCTTCCTGCATAGCAGCGCTACAACGGCAAACGCCCCTATGTTCATGAAGGCGTACGCCATGAGATAAAACAGCATTCCCGCCTGGGCAGATTTTGTGCCGGAGACAAACCCCAGGAGGATGTACCCTGCATGGGCGATACTGGAATAGGCGAGCATCCTTTTTACGTTATCCTGGGCAAGGGCGATTATATTTCCGGCCGTCATGGTTAAAAAAGCGGCGACCCACATGATCGTGATCCAGCTTCCCTGCATGGGGGCCAGAGGCACGAGGATTGCCCGGATAAGGGTCGCAAAAGCTGCGGCCTTCACTCCCGTTGCCATGAATCCCGTGATGGATGTTGGGGCGCCTTCGTACGCGTCTGGTGTCCACATGTGAAAGGGCACCATCGATATTTTGAATCCAAACCCGGCGGTCATCAGGACCAGCCCCACGACCAGGAATTTGAATTGAACGATTTGCGGATGGGTTTGAATAAAATTGGCTATCTTAATAATGTCCAGGCTTCCGGTGGTCCCGTACACGAAGGCGAAGCCATAGAGGAGAAACGCTGAGCCAAAAGCGCCCAACAGAAAATATTTCAAGGCTGCTTCCCCGGATTTCAACTGATTCTTATTAAATGCGCACAGGGCATATATGGAAATGGACATCGTTTCAAGGGCCACAAACAGAAGAATCAGGTTCCCTGCCGTTGCCATAAATATCATGCCCACGCCGGCAAAAAGAACAAGCGCATAATATTCGCCGGATTTGATGCTTTCAAAGAACTTCTGATAGCTTAACGAAACCAGGATGGTAAGAACAACAATCATACAGACAACAAGTGTAATGAAAAACGAAAACCTGTCGGTTAAAACCATTCCGCTGAATGATGAGGATGGGGACCCTGCAGAACCGGTAAAAAAAACACTAACGAGGGCAAGGACCGATCCCAAAAGGGACATGTGACCGATAAAGCCGGCCTTTGCCAGTTCTTTGAAAACGCCCATGATAAGTATGATCAGTGCCGTTGCAACAAGAATTATCTGCGGTAAGACAGCCATGTAGTCCATTACCGGCACAGTAAATTTCAACGTCTCCATTCGGTTCCTCCAGATTTAATACAACGTGCCCGGCGCAGCGCTTTCGATATCTTTCGATTATCGACTCAGCGTAATCAGGCTGCTTCGAGAGACTGCGTCGGAATTTACGGCAACATTATCCTTTTGCAAGGCCGCCGCGACAGGATTGCTGTTGTTTTCAGCCGCATACGTTTCATACTTGTACTGGTACTGTTTGATGAACTGCTCGACGGATGCATCCATTTTGCGCAAGAACATGCCGGGGAAGACCCCCATGACGAACACCAGCACCGCAATGGGAACCATCGTCACAATCTCTCTAGTGTTCAAGTCTCTCATTTTGCTGTTGGCTTCTTCGCTGACGGGCCCGAACATCACCCTCTGGTACATCCAGAGCATGTAGACCACACCAAAGACCATTCCCGAGACGGCAAATACGCCGAATGCGGGATAGGTTCTAAACACGCCAACCAGTATCATTATCTCGCCTACGAAACCGTTTGTCCCCGGGACCGCCACGGATGCAAGAGTAGCTATCATGAGAAAGGTGGCAAATACCGGCATTATCTTGGCCAGGCCGCCGAAATCTTCCATGAGCCGGGTATGGCGCCGCTCATAAATCATTCCGACCAGAAGAAAGAGGGCGCCGGTATTAACCCCGTGATTCAACATCTGATAAATGCCCCCTTCTATCCCCTGGATATTGAGTGCAAACAATCCGAGCATCACGAATCCCAGGTGGCTTACGCTCGAGTATGCCACGAGCTTTTTCATGTCCGGCTGCACCCATGCCACCAGTGCGGCATAGATGATTCCGGCAATGGCCAGGGAAGCGATCACCGGGAGAAACTGATGGCTGGCATACGGAAAAAGGGGCATGGAAAATCTCAGAAAACCGTATGTCCCCATTTTGAGAAGAATGGCGGCAAGCAGGACACTGCCTGCGGTTGGCGCCTCGACATGAGCGTCCGGAAGCCAGGTGTGCAGCGGAAAAATCGGCACCTTGATGGCGAATGCGACGGTAAAGGCGGCGCACAGCCAGAACTGGATCGAAATCGGGATATGCAGATTATAGAGGTCAAGCAGGTTGAAGGTGCCTGTCCCCGTGGTTTTATAGCTGTAATAATATAGATAAATAATGGCGACCAGCATGAATATGCTTCCTGCCGCCGTATATAGAAAGAACTTGACCGCGGAATAGATGCGCCGTTCCCCCCCCCAGACGCCGATGAGAAGAAACATGGGGATCAGCATTAACTCCCAGAAAACATAAAAGACAACAAGATCGAGGGAGACAAACGTGCCCACCATTGCGGTTTCCAGAAGGAGTATGGAGATCAGAAAATACCTGGTCTTTTCCTTTATATAGGTCCATGAACACAGCACGCATAAAGGTACGAAAAAAGTGGTCAAAATGACGAGCCACAGACTGATGCCGTCCAGCCCGATATAATAGTTCATAGAAAAGCTCTTAACCCAGGGGACCAATTCCACAAACTGCATGCCTGGGATGGCGGCATCAAAGCGGACCAGGAGCAAAAGCGAAATCAAAAATTCAATGATGGAAGCAGCAAGGGCGATTTTGCGTAATAATTCATCATTTTTACCGCCTTCGCTTTTGATAAATATCAACAAAACCGCACATACCAGTGGAAAGAAAATGAGGGTGCTCAGGATCGGAAAACTAAATTGATTCATTGAATTGCTCCCGAAGATACATCCGAAACCTATAAATTATCTCATCTAAATCCATGATTTACATAATTCGGCCATTATCTCTTAACGCATGTACATGTAATATGCGACTAGAACGAACACTCCCACCAAAAAGGATACCGCGTAGCGTTGGACATTACCACTCTGAGACACTTTCCATGTGACCCCGCACTTCATGAAGAATCCGGCAGTCGAATTGACAAGTCCGTCAATGACCACCACGTCTATGCCTTTCCACAGAAATTGACTGATAGAACGTAAAGGGTTGATGACCGTTTTTTCGTAAAGTTCGTCCACATACCACTTGTTCAGCAACAGGCGGTATACTGATGGATTTGCGGCCGACAAAGCTTCAGGCATCGATCGTTTTTTCATATACATTGTGTAGGCAAAAAGAATTCCTGCGAACACGATAACGATGGTAAGGAGCATAAGCCAATATTCGATTTCGAACGAGTGGTGCTCGACGGTTTCGGATACCTTGTGAATCAATGCGGGCCCGCCGGCGGATGAAAAGAGTTTGCCCTTCCCCAGACCAATCACCGGGTCGAGGAAATGCTCGGCAAGATTGCTCCCCCCGAGGGATTCGGGGACGCCGATGTAACCGCCGAAAATGGACAGAACCGCAAGAATCATCAGAGGAACGGTCATTGTCTTGGGGGCTTCGTGGATATGTTTTTTTACCTCTTCAGAGGCCCGGCATTCGTTGAAAAATGTCATGAAGATCAGGCGGAACATGTAAAAAGCGGTCATGGCCGCAGCAAGAACACCGATAAGCCACAGAATGAAACTCCCATGCTCCCCGCTGAACGCCTTCCACAGGATCTCATCCTTGCTGAAAAAACCCGAAAGTCCCGGAAACCCAACGATGGCAAGCGTTCCGATCACCATGGTATAAAAGGTGATGGGCATTTTTTCTCTTAACCCCCCCATGTTCCTCATGTCCTGTTCCCCGCTCAACGCGTGGATGACGCAACCCGAACACATGAAGAGAAGCGCCTTGAAAAAGGAGTGAGTCAGTACATGGAAAAGACCCGCGGCAAATGCTCCTACACCCAGGCCCATGAACATGTAGCCGAGCTGGCTCACCGTGGAGTATGCCAGGACCTTCTTGATGTCATTTTGAGTGAGAGCAATGGTGGCGGCCAGAAGTGCGGTTAAGGCGCCGACAACGGCGACCACGCCCATGGCCAGAGTAGACATTGAATAAAGAACATTGCAGCGCGCCACAAAGTAGACGCCGGCGGTAACCATGGTGGCCGCATGTATGAGGGCGCTGACGGGGGTCGGACCGGCCATGGCGTCAGGGAGCCAGATGTAAAGGGGTATCTGGGCCGACTTGGCGGTGCATCCCAGGAAAAATAACAGGCAGATCAGTGTAATCAGGTTGGGTGATAGCAGGTATGCGTTTGAAAACACATCGGAAAATTTCAACGACCATATCCCGTGCCCCCCCAAATGTGTCACCAGGAGCAGCAGGCCCAACGCGAAGAAAAAATCGCCCACCCGGTTGGTTATAAACGCCTTCTTGCCGGCAATTGCGTTTGCCAGGTCGGAAAACCAGAAAGATATAAGCAGGTATGAACAAACGCCAACCCCTTCCCATCCGAGAAACATCAGCAGGAAGTTATCGGCCAGGACCAGCGTTATCATTGAAAACATAAAAAGGTTGAGATATGCAAAGTACCGGTAGTACCTGCCTTCGTCATGCCACATGTATCCGATTGAATATACGTGAATCAAAAACCCGACCCCGGTCACGAACATGCACATGAACATTGACAGCGGATCGATCTGATATGCAACGCTCACGTTAAAGTCCCCTGAGGCAATCCAGGTAAACCAGGTGAAATCATATAAACGCTTCTCCGGGGCAAGCCCCAGCAACTGCACAAACAGGATCAGCGTGACCAGAAAGGAGAGTCCAACTGCGCCGCAGGCAATCCAATGCACGAGGCTCTTGCTTTTTTCCTCGATTCTGCGGCCTAACAGCCCGTTGATCAACACGCCTGCGAGGGGAAATGTCGGAATAAGCCACACTAAATCAAACATCATCGTAAGCCTCGATTTACCATTTCAGCAGGTTGAATTTATCAATATTGATGGTGCCTGTTTTCCGGTATAGAAGGACAAAGATTGCAAGCCCTATGGCAGCCTCAGCTCCGGCTACGGCCATTACGCATATGACCATGAATAGCCCCTCAGCCGATTGATTGGCCCGTGAAAAGGCGACAAACGCCAGATTCACAGCTCCGAGCATGATCTCTATGCACAGGAAGACGACAATGGCGTCTTTGCGGGTGATCACTCCGAGTGTGCCGATGGCAAAGAGTATCGCGGACAGTGCGAGATAAGTGCTTTGATAATCGTTCATCTAAATATTCCCCTATACTAACTTCTGACACCACGAAATTGAAACGGGGCTTCGAGGCGCCGCCAAGGACAGCGCCAAATCAGGCTGGCGGCCCCGCCGCCTCAGTCCCTTCTTGCCAGGAAAACTGCGCCGACCACTGCGGCGGTCAATAGAACGGATACCAGCTCAAAGGCGCAAAGCCCTTCGACAAAGATATAATTTGCAATCAGATTCACCTCGCCGAATGCAGATACAGCGTGGGGGGTCATATCTCCCTTCAACGCCAGCGGGCTCAGTCCCACGCCAAGAATCAAAAGGCTGATAAAGAAAAGGGAAAGAATCACTAACCGGCCGGCAAAAAGGTTCTGCTTAATATCACCTTCCTCCCCGGCTGCCCTGAGATTCAACATCATGATGGCATAGAGAATGAACATCATGATGGCCCCGGCATAGACGATCACCTGGAGGATGGCAATAAACTGGCTGTTTAACAATAAAAACAGGACAGCCAGCGCCAGGCAGTTTCCTACCATCCAGAGCGCGCTGTGCACGGTATTTTTTGAAAAAATGACAAGAAGCGCGGTCCCCACCGCCGCCATACCGAAGATTATTGTCGCTGTCAGTTCCATTTCAGTTTGCCCTTTAACTTTTCCTTTGTATAAAGCCGCCTCTGGTCCCATCGGATGAGCAGTCGAAAAACCCGCTGTCTTTTAAATTCGCGCTCTCCCGGTGGTCTTTAATTTCTCGATATCGAATAGAAAATCTTTAGGGCTGAAATCTACATAATCATATACTTCCGTCAAACTGATGGCCCCCTTTGGGCATGCCTCCTGACAGAATCCGCAGAAAACGCATCGAAGCTCATCGACCACGAATTTTATAGGATACCGCGTTTTGCCTTCCTCTTCATAGGGAACCATGGCAATCGCCTGCGACGGGCAAATGGCGGCGCAAAGTCCGCATGCGACACATTTGAGATCGCCCTTTTCGTCCACATTGAGCCTGTGAAGACCACGCCAGCGCGCGCTTCTTTGCGTTTTCTCATCAGGGTACTGAACGGTGACCGGCTTCCTGAAAAAATTGCCAAGCGTATACCCAAGCCCCTTCAAAAAAGGCGTTACATAATGCCCTTTTTCAGCTCGGTCTTTGCTGACATCGATAATTTCTGATTTTTCCATTATTGCTCCTGTTTTCAAGCGTACCGTCCTTCCAATCTTTCTATGGCGTGGAAGGCCGCCATGAAGATATCAGCCCAAAAAAATCATTGCCACACCGGTCGCGATGACATTTGCAATGGCCACCGGCAACAGGAATTTCCACTCGAGCTTCATAACTTTGTCGTAGCGCAGACGGGGAATCGTGGCCCTCACCCATATGCATATGAAAATGATGAAAAATGTCTTTAGAAAAAACCAGACAACCCCAGGTAGCAATGGTCCATGCCACCCGCCCAGAAACATGGTGGTCACAAGGGAGGCAAAGACAAACATGTGCGTATATTCGGCAAGAAAGAAAAGGGCGAATTTCATGCTGCTGTATTCAATATTGTATCCGCAGCAAAGCTCGGATTCGGCCTCAGGCATGTCAAAAGGGATGCGGTTCAGCTCGGCGATTCCGCTGATGAAAAACACGAAAAAAGCGACAGGCTCCCGGACAATGTTCCACAGGTTGTGCTGGGCGGCAACCATGTCCACCAGACTGAAAGACCCGGTCACCATTATGATGCTGATAACTGAAAAGGCCATGGAGAGCTCATAGCTGATGATCATAGCCGATGCCCTCAGGCCTCCCATGTATCCGTACTTGTTTCCCGACGACCATCCGCCCAGTATGGTCCCGTATGAGCCGATGGTCGCAAATCCCAGGATAAAAAGGACCCCTATGGACGGGTCTGCCAGGCAGAGAGTGATCTTTTTGCCAAAGATCGTAATGGGTTCGCCGAACGGAATTACGGCCAGGAGTATAACGGCCATGGTAATGCTGATAATCGGAGCCATAACGAAAACCGCCTTATCGGCATTTTCCGGTATCACTTCCTCCTTGAAAATATTCTTGACCCCATCGGCAATAGGCTGAAGGAGCCCGTGCCACCCTACCCTCATCGGACCGTATCTGAGCTGGAAATGGCCTAAGGCTTTTCTTTCAAGCCATGTGGTATAGGTAATGAACCCGAGGCACACACTAAAAACAACAAGCAGTTTGATAACAGGAATGATGAAAAAATCATTCATCAGGTATACTCCGTTAAGCAGCTTTTTCGATTCTGACAGCGCTGACTTTGTACTCAGGAATTTTGGACACGGGGTCCACCTCGGCATGGGTCAGCAAGTTGACCGCAGCCTCGTAAAAATGGAACGGCACGAAAACCATCCCCCTCTGCGAGCGCTCGCTTATCCGGGCTTTTACCCTTATGCTGCCCCGTTTGGATGTAATCCTAATATAGTCTCCTTCCGAAATTCCAAGTCTTTCCGCATCGTAAGGATTGATCTCCGCCAATAGTTCCGGATAGAGGCGATTGAGGGCGGTGCCCCGCCTTGTCATGGTCCCCGTATGATAATGTTCCAAAACCCTGCCGGTGCTCAGTATGAATGGATACTCGCTGTCGGCTGATTCAATCGGGGGCTTAAACGGGATTGAAAAAAACTGCCCTTTTCCCCTGCTAAATTTCCCCCTGTGAAGAACGGGGGTCCCGGCATGATTCTTATCCGGACATGGCCAGACAAGTCCTGCCTGTTCAAGTCTTGCGTATGTTATCCCCCCGTAACTCGGCGTCAGAGAGTTGATCTCCCCTATAATCGCCTCGGGGGTGGCTGCCGGTAACGTATGGCCCATTCTCTTTGAAATTTCGCTGATGATCCACGTATCCTCTTTTGCCTCACCCGGCGGCTCCACGGCTTTTCTCACCCTTTGGACAAGGCGCTCCGTATTGGTGAAAGTGCCATCCTTCTCCGCAAAGCATGTGGCGGGCAGCACAACATCGGCGAACTTCGCCGTTTCGCTCAGAAAGATGTCCTGAACGACAAAAAAATCAAGGCTCTCGATGCAGTGCTCGATATGATGCTGGTCCGGGTCGCTTAGTACCGGGTTTTCACCCATCACATAAATAGCTTTGATCCGGCCGGATTCGGCGGCGCCAAACATCTCGGTGACTGTGAGACCCGCTTTGAGAGAGATGTTTAACTCCCCCCAGACAGCGGCGAATTTCTTGATGTTATTTTCATCGCCCACCGGCTGATATCCGGAAAAAACATTGGGCAGACAGCCCATATCGCAGGCGCCCTGGACATTGTTTTGTCCGCGCAACGGGTTTACCCCGCCGCCGTCAACGCCGATATTGCCGCACAGCATGGCCAGGTTGGCCAGGGATTTGACATTATCGGTTCCGGTGGTATGCTGAGTGATTCCCATGGCATACAGGATGGATCCCGGCCTGGCGTTTCCAAACAGGCGCGCCGCTGCGTACAGCTCATCAGCAGAAAGGCCGGTTATCGATGACACATACTCAGGTGTATATGACTCAAGGTGGGCCTTTAATTCTTCAAAGCCGTCGGTCCGCTCATCGACATATTCTTTGGCATGCCAACCTTCTTTTATGATTATGTGCATAAGGCCGTTGATCCAGGCGACATCGGTCCCCGGCTTGGGACGAAGCCACATGGCGGCGTGATTGACCAGGGAAATTCGCCTGGGATCGATCACCAGGAGCTTCACGCCATTTCTCATCACCGCTTCCTTGACGTAATTAGCGATGATCGGATGGTTTTCATCCGTGTTGGTCCCGGTGGCAAGGATCACTTCCGATTTCAAAACATCGCTGATGGGGTTTGTCATGGCCCCGCTTCCGAATGAGGCGGCAAGACCTGCCACCGTCGAGGAATGTCAGAGACGGGCGCAGTGATCCACATTGTTTGTGCCGATCACCGCGCGCATGAACTTTTGAAACAGGAAATTTTCCTCGTTGGTGCACCTGGCCGAAGACAGGCCGGCGATGCTGTCGGGTCCAAATTCATCCTTTATTGCGGAGAACCGCTTGGCTATGAAGTCCAACGCCTCATCCCAGGTTGCTTCCCGGAATTTGCCGTTTTCCTTAATGAGAGGCGTCTTCAACCTTTGGTCGTCACCGATGAATTCATAGCCGTAACGCCCTTTTACACAGAGACTCCCCCTGTTCACCCCATCATCGGTCTTCGTGTATACACCGATGACACGGTTTTCCAGCACATCGAGTTCAAGCTGACACCCGCAGCCGCAATAGCCGCAGGTCGTTTTTACCCGTTGGCCGAGCCAGGGCCGTCCCTTGTACCGGCTTAGATTCTCAGTCAATGCGCCCGTGGGGCACACAAACATGCATTCACCGCACGATTTGCACTTGTCGGCGGCTACCGGAACCAATCTCGCCTCTTCGTTTTCTCCGAGAATATCTATAGCGCCGATCCATTTTACATTCTGGCATGCAGTGACGCAACGGCGGCACATAATGCACCGCTCAGGCCAGTAACGGATCAGTGAGGTGGCATAGCTGTCATCGCGCTTTTGCTTACGGGGCTCAAAAGGCACATCTGTAATGCCGAACCGGTAGACGATATTCTGAAGATCGCACTGACCCGCCGCATCGCATATGGGGCAATCAAGGGCATGATGCAGCAAAATCTTTTTCAGATTGACAACCCGCTGCTCGTGAAGGGCTGCTGATTCGGTGGTGACCTCGAACCCTTCCTCGACCAGGGTATTGCATGAGGTCACCGACTGCGGCCGCCCCTCGATTTTAACAATGCACATGTTGCATGAGCCGATGGGCGGGAGCCGTTTGTGGTAACACAGACTCGGAATATCAACCCCGGCGCTCCGGGCCGCTTCCATGATTGTCGTCCCTGCCGGGACAGACAACTCACTCCCATCAATCTTTAAATTGACCATACTTGCATTAGTCCTTTATTAGATCATTCATTGTACATTACGCCCTACCGGTCGATTTCCCCCAACACCACATCCAGGCTCCCAATAATGGCGACGGCGTCCGCGACCATATGGCCGACCAGCAGACGGGGAAGAGCGCTTGCCAGGTAAAAACATGACGAACGTATTTTTAGCCGGTACGGATGCTCGTTCCCGTTACCGACAAGATAGAAGCCGAGTTCACCTTTGGCCCCTTCGACGGCCGCATACACCTCTCCCTCGGGCGCAGACGCGCCTTTGGCATGCATCATAAACCGCCGTATAAGCGCACTGATGTCATTTTGGACTTCCGCCTGGCTGGGGTTCGCGACCCATGGGTTATCCGTTTGAACCGGTCCGGCCGGAAGGTTTTCAATCGCTTGGCCGACGATGTTGATCGACTGCTTGAACTCTTCCATCCGCACAAGGTAACGGTCATAAATATCGCCGTTTCGCCCGATCGGGATCTGAAAGTCAAAGTCGTCGTAACTCGAGTACGGAAACGCCTTGCGCACATCATATGCTACGCCGGACCCCCTGAGACAGGGACCGGTCAATCCGTAGTTAACCGCTTCTTCGGCCGAAATCGCCCCGATATTCATGGTCCGGGTGGTCCATATCTTGTTTTGCGTAAGAAGCGTGTGATAGCCTTCCAACGCTTTGGGAAACCACTTAACGAAATCACGGACTCTCTTGATAAACTCATCGGTCGTATCATGGGCCACGCCTCCGATACGAATAAAAGAGGGAGTGAGCCTGTATCCGGCGATCTCTTCGTTGATCGCCATGATCATTTCGCGGTCCCTAAATGCGTAGAAGATGACCGTCATGGCGCCGATGTCCAGGGCATGGGTGCCCAGCCAAAGATGGTGCCCCATGATTCGGGCAAGTTCGGCCATGATCACTCTCAGATATTGCGCTCTTTTCGGGACCTCGATGCCCACCAGTTTTTCGACGGCCAAACAGTATCCAATATTGTTTGCCGAGGCGGCCGAGTAGTCGAGCCTGTCGGTGAGGGGAATGATCTGCTGGTAGTTCCGGTTCTCGCAGATTTTTTCAATCCCTCTGTGCAGATATCCGATAACGGGTGTGGCATTTACGATGGTTTCCCCGTCCAGTTCCAGTATCACCCGGAGCACACCGTGGGTGGCCGGATGATGGGGTCCCATGTTCAAAGTAACGGTTTTGCGTTCAGTCATGATTTCCTATGCCCGGCTATTTTGCTGTTCCATTCCAATCAGCACCAATCTTTAATTGTTTTCGGATCGAAGGGCTTGTTGAAATCTTTGCCCTCAAGCGGGAAATCCTTTCTCAACGGATGTCCCTCAAAGTTTTCCCAAGTGAGAATCCGCCGCAGGTTGGGATGATTTGAAAAACTTATCCCCAAAAGATCAAACACTTCCCTTTCCCCCCAATTGGCGGACTGCCATATACTGCTCACACTGGGTACTTCCTGCTCCTCGTCGGTTTCCAGTCTGATGATCAGGCGGGTAAAATCCTTTGATGATAACAGGAGGTAGAGCAGATCAAACCTCGGCGCCCTCGGCATGCGGTCGATGCCTACAACATCGGTTAACATATCAAATCCGCAGTCCTCGTCCCCTTGCAGTGTTTTCATCACTTCATAGAAAGATTGCTCGGCAACCGTGATTTCCTTAATATCCTTACGGTCAGTCTCTTTTAGGATTGAACCGGGATATTTTTCGCAGATCGTATTAATTATTTTCTTAAGCTCCATCAGTGTTTTCCTGTCGGCTAGCGCAGCATGCCGGATTTGAAGTCGGGGCGCTGGTCTAATTTTTCTGTTCTGATTTTTTCCTGCACTTTCATCAGGCCGGCCAGTACGGCTTCGGGGCGGGGCGGGCATCCAGGGATGTAAACATCGACCGGTATAATCTGGTCAACGCCCTGGACCACGGAATAGCTCTTGAATATCCCTCCGCATGAGGAGCATGCCCCCATTGCAATCACCCATTTGGGGTCCGCCATCTGGTCATATATACGTTTGACCATCACAGACATTTTCTTGGTAAGCGTACCGGCAACGATGATCAGGTCGGACTGCCTGGGAGACGGGCGGAAAACCTCGGAGCCGAAGCGGGAGATGTCAAAATCGGCCAGTGTACTGGCGATCATTTCAAGGGCGCAGCAGGCAAGGCCGAAGGTGCACGGCCACACCGAATTGCTCCTGCCCCAGTTCACAAGTTTCGTCAGGCTCGTAACGAGTACGTTGTCGCCTACCAATTCATTTTCTAGTCCCATTCCAGAGCTCCCCTTTTCCATACGTACACATAACAGACCAGAAGTATCAGCAGAAAAACCATCATTTCGATAAGCCCGAACACCCCCAGCTTTTGGTAGTAAACCGCCCATGGGTAGAGAAATACGCATTCAAGGTCAAAGACAAGAAAAAGGAGCGCAATCACATAGAACTTGATGGGAGTTTGCGCATACTGCGCGCCCTCGCTGGGCAGGCCGCATTCATAGGCTTCGTCCTTAACTTTAAAAGGCCGCCTCGGGCCAAGGATATGTGAAAGAAACACTGTCCCGGCGCCAAAAAGCAAGGCAAGAATGACAATATAGAGAATCGGCAAATACTCAGACAGCATAGAACCAAGCCTCCAGGCCGTCCGCAGGCAGCCACGTCTTGCGGACCGTAGCGGATCCGCTGTGGGCTGGCGCGGGTTATTTGCCGCGCGGCTGCTCTATAGCGTGAGCCGCCGCGCGGCACTTGAGTTTCTTAGCATCGCCGTTGATGGCAAGCGCGTTCATTCCTCTAACTTCGTCGGCCCCGCGATCCATCCCTCGATGAGCCCAGGCTGGCCTGCCCCCCTTAACCGGCGGGGCCGTCAAAACTCTTTCCAGAGTGAGATCATACAGGTATCAGGAAGCCGGTGATGCGGATTTTCATTTCCACCCACAGCACAAACGGTTCGAGATGCGAACAAGTACAAAATATCGACAGGGATCAACATAAGGAAAATGATCGCCGCACAAACACCCGGATTAATAAGCCATCGATATCGATATGACAACCTTTTTTTCCGTTGGGGGAAATTTTAAAAAACGAAACCCACAGCCAAGGGGGGCGGCCACTTGAGCCCTTTGGCTGTTGCACACAGGCGACGCAAAACTCCGCCAAAACAATGCCTCTCAAAATCATTCCACGGCAACCCTGTCCGGCAAAATTCGGAACCTGACTGCGGTTAATCCTCTCAGCGAAGAGGAGGCCGGGCAAGCCGACTTCACAAAGTGAAGTAGGTTTGCCTCCAACCGCACCGCACTTGCCGTCTGCACTGTCTGCATGGCCGCTTTTGCTCAGTCCTCAGCCCTGCTTCTCTGCATGGCTGCGCGCACGGTCGCCGCTCTTATCATGTCAGGCGCATTTTTTTCGAGTAAGGTATTATATAAGTCTATGATACGAGGAAGCGGTTCGGAGTCTCATATGGCACCGCATGGCCCTCAAAGAGTCCGCGAAACCGGCAAAACGACAGATCAACACCTTTCGTTTGGCCCTCGGCCGGCGCAGGGCAAACGGACCCACCAGCATCGGCAGCGGCTTTCAAAATCTGCTGAGTCAGTGCAATCGTTGAAGGCAGGATATGACTAATTCAGAGGTTTCCTTGTCATACAATTATGAGTCAACCAGACAAAGAATGGTATGCTTCACATTTTTTAGAATCTTGTTTGCATTGCTCCCGATAAGAAACGGCTTTTGCTCTTTGAAGCCTTTCTTGCCAATTAAGACAAATTGATATTGGTTGCGCTCAATTTCATCGAGCATGTCTCTGGCAAGATCCCTGTTTGTGTGCACAATTTGGGTTTGCACCTTTTCGGGAGGCACGCCGCCTCCGATCAGGGCATCACGCGCTTCGGACAGAAATTTTTCAACCTCCCGCAGAGTTCCGTCACGCCACTCGTTAAGCTCCCGAGTGGTGTTTTTTTTCTCGTCGTCAGTGAGGATTCGCCCATGGTCCCAAAATCGAGGCGGGAGCTTGGGCATGAAATGAAGCAGTTTATAACTCAAGTTTGGGATCGGAGCAAAGAACTCGGTAGCGTAATAGGTCAAAGCGCGTGAGTCAGGAGATCCCTCCATCGGAATGAGAATTTTCCGTGTCTGATGCACTGGGGCATCGATTACCCATACTGTTCGTAACGTGCTGTACTGGGATAACCGGCTCGACGTACTTCCGATGAGAAGATTCTTCTTCGGTGTCCTACCGCGCCTGCCGCAGATTACCGTCTGGATTTTTGAATCGGTGGCTTCATTCAAGATATCAAACGATGGAGCAACGCAGTTCGTTTTGAGCTTGACCGCAATCCTGTCGGCAGGAAAGCCTGTTTCCGAAAGTACACGATGCGATGCTTCCAGGACGGCCTTTCCGGCTCTTTCCAGGTAGCCTTCCATACTGTCGGGACCCATCATTTCACCCGGATAAAATACCTGTAACTCCGGCACGCAATGATAAAGCAGCACCTGACAACCGTCGTGATTCTTGAGAAGATCACCAGCTATCCTGAGCGCCTCATTGCACTTCTCCGAACCATCCACTGCGAAGAGTACCTTCTTTTCCATTGCAGACCTTCTTTGTAAGGATTCCGTCCTCTCCTGCGCTATTCGTTTGCATTATTCGCAGTAAAAAGGCGGTCCCAACTCTCCAAAGGAAAAACTTGTAAAAACATGATGCCCGTTGTAGTCCAAGACCCTCAGATCGTTACTCTTGGATAGGTCATGCATGATCAATGTGAACTGGTCCTTGTATTTCTCTTTTACTTTCTCGACCGGAAGTTCATAAGCGATGTACTTTTTGATTCCCTTGGTGGATAGTTTCTGTACGAAACTGGGATCGTCAAAGGATTTATAGCTCGTCAGGATAAGTATTGGACCGGTTCCTGTAAAAATAATACCCGCTTTCACCGTCTACTCCTTTCCGGATAACTTGTTAATCTATGAGTGCATGAAAGTTTTCGCCAGAGGCGCTTACAAAATCACGACCGCCTTTGACCAATATCAATCTATCAACAATTCATGGTCAGACAGCCTCAGAAGGCAACCTGAATGCGAGCCTTGTGCAGAAATAGAAGCCGATCGCCAGTACCGGAATTCCAATTGGCTTAAGAAAAGTGGAAACATCATTCTAGAGAATTAACATAACTTTGGCCTATCAGGAAGTCAACGTGGAATGTGTATAAACCCTGAATCGTTTCAAATCAACCGGCCGGCGAAAGTCTCCTTTGACCGCATGCCAAAATACCGTATTTAATGAATAATGCCGAGGGGGTGGCATGGGCCTACTTTATCTTGTGTCGGATTTTTTGTGACCAACTCGAATCTGATCCGGGACGTCTCGCGGGGACATGAAGAACTGCGGTGATCGGTTACCATTTCTTCTATCCCTTCAAGTTCACTTCACCCCTAGGGCTTACAAAAAAAGGCGCGTGGTTCGAAGTGAAAAAAGGCGGCTCATTGGACAGAATGCGCGCGATTGCGGGCTGCCTTCTAAATTCGCTGTCCAGAAACCGCCTGACCTTCGGCCTGTCCCATCCCTTAGGGTGAGAAAAGCCGGTGTAGAGCGACAGGTCCCCTTCGTAGTGAGCAGAAGTTGCCAACCTCTGTGCATCGGGACTGTTGACCGGCATATTGAAGATAGCAAGATTCAGAAAATCGATAAGACGTTCGTGGCGGACTGTAAAATCGAGTGTATTGCGGGCCTGATCTACGGATTCCGATGGGGTCCCGAAAAGAAGATATACGTAAGTCCCTATCCCTGACTTTTTGAGCGAAGCCAGCGCCCTGGATGCAATGCAGAGATCGATCCCTTTGCCCTCGGAGTCAATAACGCCCTGATCGCCTGACTCAAGCCCAAGCTTCAGCATTACGCATCCACTCTGTTTCAACGCCCGGCAGAAATCCTCATCGGCCAACCTCTTTGTCACTCGCACAAACCCGTACCACGGCGCACCCGGCGGGTTTGCCGCGAGTTTGCTCAAAAGGGCCGGGCTTATCGCGCTGTCCAGAAAATGAATGAGCGCCGGGTGAGACCCTGAGCATAATTCGCCCGCTTCGCGTGCCGCTGCTTCGGGTGAAACCGGCTCGTAGTGATTTCCTTCCGCTTTTTCCGGACAGAACGCACAACGATTCCAATAGCATCCCCGAGATGCGCTATACGGAAGAATCGGACCCGGTGCAAAGTAATCCCGCATGGGGAACGGATCGTAAGAAAACCGGCGCCTGCGGCTGCTTGCATCGATGCCGGCAATATCAAAGAGCGCCTGTTCTCCGGGGCCGCTCACAATGAGGTCTACAAGCCCCGAGAAGGGATTGCTCCAGCCCGGCTTGCAAACCCACGAGGTAACCAGGCTGCCTCCCAGCACGATCCGAACACGTTCGGATCGACTCCTGATAAAGCCGATAATCGCAAATGCCGTCAGCGCCTGGCTGAGGTAGTTCAGGGAAACACCGACGACATCGGGCGAGTGAAACTCCAGGGCGTTGCAAATTCGTTTTGAGAAATAGTCGTGAAAGGGATTTTCCTGATACTTCTCCGCCGCCCTTAACAGGTCCGTTGCGCGGACCGTAGACAGTTCGGAATGCTGATAGTCAGACAGGCTTAGCCGTACCGAGCCGCCGCTTTGTGCAGACTTTCCGATAAACCGGTTTAAATCGAAAACCGCGCGCTTGTAGCGTTGAAGGTCGAGGTAACCCGGCACGCTTCTGACAAACTCGAGATTGCGAGCCCGATTTCGAACGGCCCGCATTGTCCACCTGTCACGATCAGGCGGACTCTTTGCGAACAGATGGAGTATCGCCTCGATGTTTGCGTCGATTATCGAGCATTTCACCCCTGCTGCGGTCAGGGTCCCGTAAAGCCGCGCAATACCGGGCGGCGGCTCGCAAGGCTTAACCAGTGGAGGATTAATCAATAGAATCATTCAGCCTCAGCCCTATGGCGACTGCTGCAAGAACCATAGCCCTGCAGCAGGGAAGTTTCCCTGGATCGGCCATACACACACAACTCAAATGCTCCGAATTCTACCCTCGTTAGACAGACTTAAACAATTAAGACTTAACGTCCGAGAGGTGTAAAAACAAGCACGGTAAGAAATATTTTAGGGCTTGTCCGTATATAAGCCTCTTAGAGATTGCGCCGGATTTTGAGACTGATTTGGTCGCGAAGATTGAGCAAAACCGCAGGCGTAGCTGGGCTACGTCGAGGATTTTGCGATTGAGGAGCGGCCAAAGCAGGCCAAAGGCCGGATGCAAGAGCAAAGGTTTTATTTGCGGACAAGCCCTTAATTAAGATGAAACGCACATGGCTTGCCGATATGGCGCTAAGATAAATACCTGGGCAGTGGTGCCGGTCCGCATGGCGGCTATTGCGGCATGATGGACCGGCAATACTCTTCGTAGGCAGCGTCAGGGTCATCGGTGTTTTGGGAGATGATGTTTCTGAGGTGGGTAAAGGAGTCCAAATCCATTTCCATAAATTCAATCGCAATCCCTGCATCAGTCAGCCGCGCCACCTTGCCCTTCAGCTCGAGTGAAATAGAGGGAGACGATTCGGACAGCTTTATTGATATTTCCAGAGGACTGCCATCCGAAAGGGTCTCAGTGGCAATAAACATCCCTTTCATGCTCAGATTATCGACCACTCCCTCAATCCTCGTTTGGCCGATCTGCAAGGTCGCTGCGACTTGAAAAGGCACTCGCCTGTTTTTCCGCCTCTCCATTTGATCCTCCGTCAATGAAAATTCTGTATCACCATTTCTTGGAAATCTCATTCTATTAATCGGATCGATACCGATCTAACGAAAGGATTCTTTTCTACTCAAATTGATATATTCCAACACACCATGTTTAATCTCTGTGCGTTCTGCATGGCTGCGCGCACGATCTCCGCTACTCAGTCCTCAGTCCTGCTTCCCAGCACGGCTGCGAACGATCTCCGCTCTTATCATGACAGGCGCATTTTTCTAGCAAGGTATTATAGAAATCTAGCATAGGAAGGGTAAAGTTGCTGCCTCCCCTGGGGCGCCCAAACCCCAGGGAAGGACAACACTTAGGAGGTAAACGAACAATGAGACAAATAGTACAAGCTCGACCCTTTGTCAAGAATAAATGCACAACATTCCACCAGGTTCCCAAATATTTTTACCTGGACGGGCCAGCCAATTGATTGAATATTCAGTTTTTATGACTGAACATCCCAATTCCCCATCAAAATGGTAAACAATTTTTATTTACCCCCTGTCCTCTTTTATCAAAGGGAGGAAATTTTCCCGGATTCCTGCCTCTTTGAAAGCCAGGTGTTAGAGGGCGCCACGCGTTGTGAAGACACCTCAAGGGAGATTACAGTTTTGGGAAACGACGGAATGATCAGGCGAGGGCCGATACCTCGTGCGAAAGATAAGCGGATTCAAACTCAAGCTGCTTAATATCCGCGTAACCTTTGCCATCCATCAGCTCAGTCAAAAAACGGCTATGGAGCTCATGTCCGGCTTTGCGGATCGTGAAACTTCCCAGCACGGGCAGGCCTGTAAGGGCTAAATCTCCTATGAAGTCAAGAATTTTGTGACGAACGCATTCATCGGCGTAGCGAAAGCCACCTGTGTTGAGCAGTTCATGGTCGTCGAAGACAACAGAGTTGGACAATGAGCCTCCCTGGATTAAGCCCATTTTCTGAAGCTTCCGAACATCTTTAAGAAATCCAAAGGTTCGCGCCTGGGCTATTTCCGCGCCGAAACTGCCATTTTTCAGGGACCACGAGTACCGCTGGTTCCCCACACAAGGGTGAGGATAATCGATCTCGTAGCGGACCCGGAACTCATCACACGGGGTTGCCTTTATGAACGAATCGTCTTTTGTAACGGTGAAGGGCTTCCGGATTGTCAGGTAATTCCTCGCCGCTTCCTGTTCCACGATAGAGGCTTTTCGAATCAGCTTCACAAAGGGCGCAGCACTTCCGTCGAAAATCGGCGGCTCCGGGCCGCTGAGTTCCACCAGTAAATTGTCCACGCGGCATCCATACACCGCAGCCATGAGATGTTCTATGGTAGAGACGGTCAAGCCTGCGGCGCCAATCGTGGTTGCCTGGCACGTATCGACAACGTTGCTGTAACGAGCCCTGATGGGCGAACAGCCGGGAATGTCTGTGCGGAGGAATTTGATGCCGTGATCTTCCGGAGCGGGCTTTAACACCAGGGCCACTTTCAGGCCGCAATGCAACGCCACCCCGCTACACCAAACGGATTGACCAATAGTATGCTGTCTTGAATAATTCACGCCCCTTATTATCCTCCCGCCGCCTCTCAAGCATCTTTCGTGCCACGCTTTATATCGGCCTTCCGATGCCCGGCAAACTACCTGGAAGGCACTTTTACATGGACCGGCCGAAAATAACAAGTCTTGAATACAGATTTTATGTGTGGCAAAAAAGATACATGCCGGCATATGGTGTGTTTTTCTTGCCACACTTTAGTGCAAAAACTCCGATACGTCGCTGAGCGAAATTGATCGGTTCCCTTAACTGCTTGATTATTTCTTTGGAATATTTGATACTTACAAAGTGGGCGCCTTCCCGGCCCATTCATTGCCCCGCAGCCATAAACAAAGCATTTGGGACATTTTTGATCCATGTGGAGTTTACATGAAAATAGATCAGTTCCCTTCGGAGATGCAGCCGCACGTCATTCCGGAAATCCACGGTGAATACCTTTACCGCTGCCTTGGGTGCCAGAGCTCTTTCGGCATCGACGAACTTCTCTACACCTGCCCGAGATGCGATTCAGTCCTTCTTATAGAAGACAGCCAATGGGATAGGCTCAAAGAAGTCCCGGGCGCGAAATGGCGCAGCATTTTCGATTATAGAAAGATGTTGAACATTCCTGCGCTCAGCGGAATATACCGCTTCCACGAACTGATCGGGTCGATAATTCCACTGGAAGACATCGTTTTTTTAGGCGAGGGGCATACGCCTGTCATCTCAGCCAATGAAGCCATGAGCGACTGGGCAGGGATCAGGTTTTGCTTCAAAAACGACGGTCAAAACCCAAGTGCTTCCTTCAAGGACCGCGGGATGGCCAGCGCCTTCAGCTATCTGAATTACCTCATCAGCAAGCGGGGCGTCCGCGAAGTCCTCGCAATCTGCGCCTCAACCGGGGACACCTCGGCCTCGGCGGCTCTCTACGCATCGTATCTGTCCCGAAATGTAAAATCGGCTGTTCTTCTGCCCAAGGGGAAGGTGACGCCGCAGCAACTAGGGCAGCCGCTTGGAAGCGGCGCAAGAGTCATAGAAATTCCGGGCGTCTTTGACGACTGCATGAAAGTTGTCGAATACCTCTCCGAGAACTTCTCCGTGGCACTTATGAATTCCAAAAACGCATGGCGTATCCTTGGACAGGAATCCTACAGCTATGAGATCGCCCAGGCATTCGATTACGAGGTGGAGGGGCTGGCAGTCGTGGTGCCGATTGGAAACGCCGGTAACATAACGGCGGTCATGGCTGGTTTTCTCAAGATGTACGACCTGCATATCATCAACTCTTTGCCCGCTGTAATAGGGGTTCAGTCAGAGCACGCGAATCCGGTCTACCTCTATTATCTGGAAGCCGAAGAGGCCAGGAGACGGTTTCGCCCCGTTACCGTGCGGCCAAGCACCGCCCAGGCGGCCATGATCGGAAATCCGGTTTCCATGCCCCGTGTTATAAAACTGGTCGAGCAGTACCGTAAGATCGCCGGTGAAGGATCGGTTAGAATCGTTCAGGTATCCGAACAGGAAATCATGGATTCGATGCTGTTTGCAAACCGCAACGGCCATGTCGCCTGCACACAGGGCGGGGAATGCCTTGCGGGCATTCGAAATGCGGTGGCTGAAAACAAGATCGACAAAGACCGCACGGCCATTCTCGACGCCACTGCACATGCGCTAAAGTTTGCTGTATTTCAGGAAAAATACTTTCTGGACACCTTCGAACCTGAATTCGACGTGACCCCAAAACCAGAGCTGCAGAACGCCCCGCTTTCACTCAGTCTGCCCGATTCAGTTCCCAATCCGGCCAAGGACAAGCTCAACCCTGAGCAATTTACGGAATTCGTGCAATATACCGCATCGTCAATAGCCAAAATGCTGGACCTTAAACAACTTAATCGCGAAAAGCGGAAGAGATGAATAAAACAAACAGCATTCTTCCTTATCGGGATATCCTGCCCCGAATTGCCCCAGACGTTTTCATAGCCCAGGGCGCCCGCGTTATAGGAGACGTCGTTATCGGGGAGCGCAGCAGCATCTGGTTCAACACCGTGGTGCGCGGTGACGTTCACTATATACGCATAGGGTCGTACACGAACGTTCAGGACAACAGCGTTCTTCATCCAACCGGTCATCTGTTTCCAATGAACATCGGGGACCGCGTGTTAATCGGCCACAACGCAGTCCTTCACGGCTGTGCGATCGAAGACGATTGCTTTATTGGAATTGGATCGATAATACTGGATGGCTGCAAGGTGGGCAAAGGCTCGGTTATCGCCGCCGGGTCCCTGCTTGCACCCGGCTTTGCTGTCCCGCCCGGCTCACTCGTAATGGGCTCGCCCGCACGGATAAAAAGGAAAACCGGGGATACTGAACGGGCGATGATCGAGCATGGCTGGCCCCATTATGCGGAGCTTGCCGCTGAATACCTCAGGGCGGAAGCGGCGAGCCACCGCTGCCAACCTGCGAGCCTGCAAAATCGCCGCGCGCCGAAGACGGCGAGCCAGGCTGAGGCAACGGCGCCTCCGAAATAATCCCCGTTTACGCGTCACCCCAGTACCACCGGCGATGTCCCACGCATTCATACCCTAATTTGCACAGGCCCCATCCCGGAAATGGAGTTAAACAGTACATTTCATAAGCTTCAGGCCGAATTCGAGTCTGCTGTCGAAGATTACCTGGCTACACTAGTACTTACTTGTATAAGTGCGCGCAAATAATTCAAGTCCGTTACCCCGGCGAAAGCCGGGGTCCAGAAGATTTCTTGAGATGGAAGAGACATCTGGATTCCGGCCTGCGCCGGAATGACGAGATTAGGGTGTTCCGTTGAATCAAGCACGCCAATTTATGCAAGTAAGTACTAGCACCATCTATCACGGGTCAGGGGATGCAAGTGCATGTCTTCGGGGATCGGGACGTTCCCGGTGATGACACACCGTCTGACCAGCTCCTGCGCGGCCGTTAACAACGATTCATCGGTCCCGGTCCATTTCAGGCGGGCATTTTCCAGGGTGGGCGGCTGCCCGGCGTCCATCAGCGCACATAGAACTATGTAGAGCGAGGCCGCTTCAACACTAATCTTGAGATCGAATATAGCACGGTCCATGTTCATAAGCTTTGTTCACTCCGAAATTTTGGAACACATCATCCAACAGTTACAGCCAGCGCATAAGAAAATCGCGAGCATCCGGTAAATCAAGGGGGCCAAACTCGTTAAGAGGTCGGCCGATGCATAAAATCGAGCACCACCCTGTTCAGTTCCTCGGCCATTTCAACTATTCTGGGGCCTGAGCGGCACGTCAGGCCGCAATCATAAAGGTAAATCCTGCCGTTTCTCACCGCACTGACCGTTGCCCACTTAGCATCATTTTCCAGGCAGACTTTGATCCGGGGCTCACAGAAGAAAATTATTTCCGGGTCCCTGGCCCGAATCTGCTCCGGATCGCAAACGAAGTATGCCCCTGGACCGTCTCCCCCTATGTTGGCGCCCCCGGCAAACTCGATCACATCATTTTGGAAGGCCCCTGGGCCTGGGGTAATCAGCGGGTCCCAGTTCATGATGCGAAAAACAGACGGCCTGCGGCGCCCGCCGACTGATTCAAGATTTTTTCGAATACGGCCAAGCCTTTTTTCGAGCGAGTCAATCAACCGGCCGCAATTCTCCTCCCTGCCGATAAGGGACGCGATTTCGCCGAAAGTCTCCAGGGCGGCCGCAATTGTGGGAGGTTCGCTGTGATAGACTCTTACTCCTGACTCCTCCAAAATCTGCCGGACTTCTGCCTGGCGGGACCCAAACGTCAGGACCAAATCGGGGCTTTCAGCAAGTATCGCTCCTATGTCCGGCGAATACCACGATCCAAAACGGGGAATGCAGCGTACACAATCCGGGTAGTCGCAATCCTCGGTCAGCCCAGCTAAATCCTCAACGGCGCCAAGCGCAGCAATTATTTCGGTTTGGGTTGGAGCCAGGGAGATAAGCCTTAGCGATTTCATCGTCGTATGAAAGCCTTACATATGAGCCTCTTGCAGAACTCAACAAAACAGTCACTCCGGTGACATCCGCGGTCCAGTGGACCTTGAAAAACCTGGATTCCGGCCTTCGCCGGAATGACGTTGAAGGACTTTTGCAAGAGGCTCATATATCACCTAAATACCGTCACATCGCGGAGCGCGGAAGGCGCCCGCTCATTCTCGACCCTCCGCGAGACGGGGCCTTCAGCGGGATGCCTTCTTAATCACTTTCGGGAACTGAGGCAGCCGAATCCAGCAAGACATTGGCAAAGACGGTTACAAGTGCATAGACAAGGTCCAGTAAACTGAAATGCGCAATGATCGTTTCATCGAACAGAACGTGGGAGGAAGGTTCGAATTCTTCATCCCGCATCCAAAGAATTATCAGAATCGGAATTCGGGGCAAAATTCTGAACCGGTAAGACAGGCCCCCCATGTTGACCTTTTCGCCGCCGATGCTTCGCGCCGAGGCATCCAGAAGGCCCGGACGGCCATCGAATGCACGGGTGAGCGGCTCCATTGGAAGCGTGTGCGCCGCTGTAAAAAAAAGGCCCCCGCCTGGAAGATCTTTTTCGCCAACCCATTTATTGGCAAGAGGTTTATCCCGAGCGTACAGAAGATAATGAAGGATCACCAGGGTGAGCTGAAAATCCTTTGAAAAATCTACCAGCCGCCCGAGCACTTCGATTTCCTCTGTTTCGGGATAACACAAAACGGCGGTGTTCAGGAAGGGAACGACGTAGACGCTTTCTTCAAGGTCGTATTCCACGAGGGTCCTTCTGGTGATTTCCCGTGGGTCGGCCTGCCTCAAGGCCTCCCACAACCGGGGATCGATCTGCCAGTCGCCGGCAGACGGCAGGGCCTCAACTCCTTGCTCGCTAAGGCCGGATATTATTTCGCACGCCAGATCGGCCATTTCTTTGGGGACCATGATTCGCCCCCAACCTTTCTGGGGAACGAAAAGCCCCGCATAGGGCGTTTCCTCGAACGCCCTCACAAGCACGGGTATGCCTTCCTGCCTCAAAGCATCCGCAATTACATCGGCTTCGAAGCGATTTGAAAGTGTATGCACCTTTACGTATTGGAATTGTGTTTCAGCCAATTGTCCTCCATACCGGCCGGAATTGCCGGCCTTTTCCGATGTGCTTTTTATCCAACGATTTATTCTATTATGATACTCATAAAAACTCAAATAGCGCAATTAAGCTCCATTGGCTAATCGCTCGAATTAGGTGTATATAAGCCTGGCAAAAACAAAGACAGCCGCTTTGATGGCAAGCAAACCTGAATCTCAATTGGGGGACCTTATGAATATTCTGGTTACGGGGGGAGCGGGATACATCGGTTCTCATACGTCGAAGCTTTTAAAAAAGACAGGGCACGTCCCGGTGGTGTTCGACAATCTGTCAAACGGCTGGGCCGAATGGGTCAAGTTCGGGCCGTTCGCCTTCGGTGACATCCGCGATGAAGAGGCCCTTTTCCGGGCTTTGACCGGCTTCAAGATCGAAGCGGTCATTCATTTCGCTGCTAAGGCCTATGTTGAAGAGTCCACCCGGTTACCCGAGGTCTATTTCGACAACAATGTAAACGGTACGATATCTCTTCTCAAGGCAATGAAGCGGGCCGGCACGAAAACCCTGGTATTTTCAAGTTCATGCGCCACATACGGCAACGCTCAAACACCGACTATCCGCGAAGACCATCCCCAGGCGCCAACCAACCCCTATGGCCTGTCCAAGCTGATCTGCGAGCAGGTGATATCGGCTACTGCCCCCGTGTTCGGACTCCGATACGCTATGCTGCGCTACTTTAACGTCATAGGAAACGATCCTGAGGGAGAGATTTTCGAAAAACACGAACCGGAAACCCATGTCTTGCCCAACCTGGTAAGTTCGGCCATGTCAGGCGGATCGTTTTGTCTTTTTGGAACGAATCATGCCACACCCGACGGAACCGCCGTGCGCGATTACGTACACGTGATGGACCTTGGACAGGCGCACATAAGCGCAATCACTGAACTCTCATCCCGGGAGCGGCTGGTTTCCAACGTGGGGACAGGAGCGGGAACATCGGTCCGCGAACTGCTCGCAATAGTCGAAAAGGAACTGGCGCTTCGGGTCCATGTCGAGGAAAAGCCTATCAGACCCGGAGATCCGCCTCGTCTTGTAGCCGATGACCGATACCTGCGCACATGGTTTGACCACACCTTTAAGTCAGCCGGCCAGGCAGTGCGCGAGATAGCGGCTACGAACCGTGCCCGAGCAGGGTGCTGAAAAACGATTGAAATTCCCACTTTACAGTAAGAAACCCGCGGAGCCGTCGCCCCGGCCCCCGGACTAGACACTTCCGGGGCAGGGTTCGCTGGGGTCCAGTGTTTTGCCTTAAAAATCAAATAGTTCAAAAAAGCTCTGGATTCCGGCCCCCGGACTGGACACTTCCGGGACAGGCCCCGCCGGAATGACGAAATGACCAGTCTTTTCAAGGTTCTCTTCCCACCATCAGACCTTTTTTCAGCACCCTGCCAGGCTGAGGACCTCGATATATTTCTTCATGGTGGGCAGATTGCGGTGGAACCGATGCGATGAGAGCGCTTCAGACAACGGCTTGGTATCGTAAGGTATACGCAACATCGTGATCGTTTGCTCTTCCGAGTCATAGAGGACCGAATTAGCTACGGGCGTTCCATCCCGGTAAGGGCCTCCGACACTTCCCGCCTTGATCCAGTAGCGCGACTTCTCATTCAGATGCAACCTCAGGTTTTCCTTTGGCCCCGGTCTGTGTACTTTAACCTCGCCACCTTCCGGCAGTTCATAAATTGCGGGGATATGGTCGTGGCCGCTGAAGATCAGCCGTTTGGGATAGTTGCGCCATAAAGGGATAGCGTGCCGCAGGGCCTCAGCATCCAGGTAACCGAAACATTCGATAGTCGGGGCCGATCCGCTCGCGGGGAGGTCGAACGGGGAATGATGGACGACAGTGAAACCTTCCCTCTCGATCGAGAGCGGCAGGGCGAGAATATATTCGATGGCCCCTTGCTCGGCAAACAGCAGCCCGGCGTTGTAGGCCGTCGCCTGCATCCGGTCGATCTGGCCGGCAAAATCGGTAATCGCGCCTGCTATCAACAGGTCGTGATTTCCGGCCACTGTGGGTAAACCCATCGAACGCAGCCTCACAAAAGTCCGGTCCCCGAATGGAAGCCAGCCCGCAAGGTCCCCGAGACAATAGACTTCATCGGCCTTTTGCCCTTCCAGGCATCTAAGGCAAACATCCAGCGCATCGACATTACCGTGAAGGTCCCCGAAAAAATAAGTCCGCATAACTGTCCCTGTCAAATTGGGGGATTAAGGGATTGAGGAGTTAGTATCCCGAGTCAGAGATCCAGTACATAAGTCCCGAGTACTTAGGCCGTCATTCCGGCGTAGGCCGGAATCCAGTATTTTTAATAAAATTCAGCCACTTCCGGACCCAGGCCCCCGGACTGGACACTTCCGGGGGCCGGTGTCCAGTGCGTTTAACCAACTGAAAAGACACTGGATTCCGGCCTACGCCGGAATGACGGGTTATAGGTCCTTACCTATAGGAACTTAGTTGACGCTGCACTACCTCCTCCTGTTCGCTCTTCACTATTCACTATTCACTATTCACTAATTATCAGTCCAATGTTTTGATCTCTCTACAGCTTTGTGCCAACCTCTCAAACATTGACCGACTTTTTCCCCGGGCAGCTCCAGGTGAAACTGTCGATTCTCTTTCCAGATGGCTTGCAGGGTGGCTTCATCCTTCCACACCCCCGCCGCCAGTCCGGCGAGAAAGGCAGATCCTAAAGCGGTGGTCTCTATATTTTGGGGACGGCTCACCGTGACGCCCGAGATATCTGCCTGGAACTGGCACAGATAGTTGTTGGCGCTTGCCCCGCCATCCACACGCAGGATTTTTGTTTTGATGCCCGAGTCCTTCTCCATCGCTTGCAGAACATCGTTCGACTGATAAACCATAGCTTGCAAACCGGCCCTGACCAGATGATTTTTGGTAGTGCCTCTCGTGAGCCCTAATACGGCGCCTCTCGCATAGGGGTCCCAATGCGGGGCGCCTAAACCGACAAAAGCAGGTACTATATAAACACCATCAGTCGATTCAACTGAGGTCGCCATAGCCTCGATTTCTTTCACATTTGTGAAAAGCTGCAGCCCGTCCCGCATCCATTGCATCAAGGCCCCTGCAATGAAGACCGCTCCCTCCAGAGCATAAGTGACTTTGTCCCCAAGCTGCCAGGCTACGGTTGTCAGAAGGCCGTGTTGGGAATCGATGGGTTCGCCGCCGGTGTTCATCAACATAAAACAGCCCGTCCCGTATGTGTTCTTGACCATGCCCTGCTCAAAACATGCCTGACCAAACAAGGCGGCCTGTTGATCACCCGCAATGCCGGCTATGGGTACCTCGTGGCCGAAGGTGGACTTGTCGGTCACCCCTACGATACCGCTCGAGGGCATTACTTCGGGAAGAGTCTCTTCAGGAATCTCCAGCTTCGCCAGAATTTCCTCATCCCATTTCATTTCCTTAATGTTGTAGACCATAGTTCGGCTTGCATTGCTCACATCCGTTGCATGCACCTTTCCGTTCGTGAGCTTCCAGATCAGCCACGAGTCCACGGTCCCAAACAACAGATCTCCTGCAACGGCCAATTTCCGGGCTTCTGTTTCCGACATCAGAATCCACCGCATTTTCGGACCGGAGAAGTAGGCATCTGTGACAAGTCCGGTTTTCTCTTTGATGACTTTGTCATAGCCTTCCGCTTTCAACCGATCGCAATACTCCGCCGTCCTTCTGCATTGCCAGACTATGGCCTTGCCTACCGGCTTACCTGTTTTCCTGTTCCAGGCAATGGTGGTCTCTCTCTGGTTGGTGATCCCAATGGCGTTGACTTGGGATAATTTGAGGTTGGCCTTGGCCAATGCAGCTTCCATGGTATTATTTTGGGTCCTCCAAATATCTTCAGGGTCCTGCTCTACCCATCCAGGTCTTGGGTATTGACAGGGGAATTCTTCGCCGGCCGAAGCAATCGTCTCTCCGGTCTCATCGTAGATAATCGTTCTTGAACTGGTTGTACCCTGGTCTAGGGCCATGATAAACTTCGACATGCCTTCCCCTCGTATTGTAGACTTATATAATACCCTGCTCAAAAAAAGAATCGGCTCTTTCCTCGCAGCCATGCAGACAGCGCAGACACTAAATGTGGTGCGGTTGGAGGCAAGCCAAATGTGAGGCGCTTCCAAAAAGTGAAGTGGTTCCGGTGTATAGATCACGCTTCGCGAGCTTCGCATTGCTTCACAAGGTGAAGCATGCTTGCCGGCCTCCCTTTGCAACCTGTGAGCGCGTAGCGCGGGGGCCGACCGCTCATTCTCGACAGCCCACCCACCCGCGAGACGGGGCGGGAGCGGGAGGCCTCCTTTGACGGCCCTGAAAATGGTGCGCGGCGCATTTTCATCTGCTTCGAAAAGATCCAGACAGAACCACGGATGAACACGGATGAACACGGATAAAATCTTTCAGCATCCGCGCCTAAGACGCATCTCCTTTTCATGGTTTCAGGGTGTCCCAATGGATCATGATGAACTGCTGCTTCCAAAAGATCCAGGCAGAACCACGGATGAACACGGATGAACACGGATAAAATCTTTCAGCATCCGCGCCTAAGACGCATCTCCTTTCATGGTTTCAGGGTGTCCCAATGGAACATGATGAACTGCTGCTTCCAAAAGATCCAGGCAGAACCACGGATGGACACGGATGACCACGGATGACCACGGATAAAATCTTTCAGCATCCGCGCCTAAGACGCATCTCCTTTCATGGTTTCAGGGTGTCCCAATGGATCATGATGAACTGCTGCTTCCAAAAGATCCAGGCAGAACCACGGATGGACACGGATGACCACGGATGACCACGGATAAAATCTTTCAGCATCCGCGCCTAAGAC
>Ga0116126_1000025_pt1 | contig 139767 bp, 120 predicted proteins | sample June2015DPH_16_5_FD_89730 | JGI IMG/M metagenome (GOLD analysis project Ga0116126, IMG submission 89730) | Peatland microbial communities from SPRUCE experiment site at the Marcell Experimental Forest, Minnesota, USA - June2015DPH_16_40 | ecosystem: Environmental > Terrestrial > Soil >...
AGTTTTTTCAGTTGGTTAAAAGCACTGGACTCGGCCAACCCTGCCCCGGAAGTTTCTAGTCCGGGGGCAGGGCTGACGATTCCCTACAACATGTGATAAGGTTGGTGACAACGTACCAGTGATAGATAATTTTCAAAACTCCTCAAGCCCGTCATTCCGGCGGAGGCCGGAATCCAGATTTCTAGTTTTGGGATGCATTTTGAACGCGAGTTCGTATGATAGATAATTTTCAAATGTCCTCAAAAAACATGTTCGTGGCACAGGGTCTGGACCGCGCTCACAATCGGCGCAAAGACCCGGATTGGATTGCCCGGCGGATGCACAACCCCGGATCGCTTTTCTTGGCTGTGTGGCAGTCTAGAGTGCTCGTTGCCGAAGGCGAGGCCCCCGGGCCTGTTCTGCTGGAGTGGAAGCAGTTGGAGGGGCACGCCGAAGCAGATTCCACTTTTTTTCTTGGCGAAGAGAACGACCACTCATATTTTGCTGTTGACGTGGATGAAAAAGCCCACGGCGCTTTTGGCCATGTGGGGCGGTTTAGGGATCTTCGAGCCGTTGCCCCTTTGCTTTCGCGAGATGACGGAGCGCTTCTGGCTTACGCCAAAACTCTGGCGTACTGGAATCAACGCAATCATTTTTGCGGCGCCTGCGGAGGCCGGAACGAAATCAGAGAAGGCGGGCACTGCCGCGCCTGCGTGAATCCGCAGTGCGGGGTTGTGCATTTCCCTCGCACTGACCCGGCCGTAATCGTTCTGATAAGGTCTGGTGAAAAGTGCCTGCTGGGAAGGCAGCACATTTGGCCTGAGCGCATGTACTCCGTTTTGGCGGGGTTCGTGGAACCGGGCGAGAGCGCCGAGGGCGCCGTGGCGCGCGAGGTCTTTGAGGAGGTCGGGCTTCGCGTTAAAAACATCCGGTATCATTCCACACAGCCTTGGCCGTTTCCCTGCTCGCTGATGCTGGGATTTACGGCTGAAACCCAAGATCAGCGGATAAAGCTTGGAGATGAAGAACTGGAAGACGCGCGCTGGTTTGGACGCCGCGAACTGCGTGAAGCCGTTGAAAACGGAGCAGTAAAGCTATCGACGCCGATTTCGATTTCCTATCGCCTGATCGAGGACTGGTTTGACGCCGAAAGCCCGTTCTGTTTGCGTGACTTTGCGGACCTGGGGTTTGTGATTCGAAAAGAACAATAGACAAGGACGGCGTTGCTCTGGTGTCCTGAGTCTAAAGTTCATAACATAATTCAAGCTTGGGAACTGGGCCAACGCCTTCGTCACCCCGGCGAAAGCCGGGGTCCAGAACTGATTGAATTTTATTAAAAATACTGGATTCCGGCCTTCGCCGGAATGACGGTCTAAATACTCGGGACTTATGTAGTGGATCTCTAACTCAGGACACTAGATGAAATCCTATCTGATCAAGAGGATGCTCCAGATCATTCCGACCCTTCTGGGAATAACTCTTATAACGTTTGTCATTATCCATCTGGCGCCCGGAAATCCCGCGATGCTCAAACTGCAGATGGGCAAAGGACAGGCGGAGCTCGGCAATAAGGCTTTTTCCCAGCAGATAATCGAGCAGACAAAAGAACTCTACGGGTTGGACAAGCCCCTGCCGTTGCAATACATTCTGTGGGTAAAACGCATCTTCACCCTCGATTTTGGGTTCTCGTATAAAGACCACCGCAATGTGTGGGATAAGATTGCCGAACGGCTGCCCATAACGATTCAACTCAACATAATCTCGATCTTCCTGGTCTATCTGATCGCAATACCCTGCGGCATCTATTCCTCGACTCATGAGGGGTCGTTTGCGGACAAGATATTGACGGTCGGATTCTTCTTCCTCTATTCGCTTCCGAGTTTCTGGGTCGCCGTGCTGCTCATAATGCTCTTCGGAGGGGGGGATTTCTGGGACGTTTTCCCGGTCTACGGCATATCGTCGATAGGCAGCGAGACGATGGGTCTGCTGCCCTGGCTGATCGACCGGATGTGGCACATGGTGCTTCCGGTCGTCTGTCTTACATACGGCGGGCTGGCCTACCTTTCAAGACTGACTCGGGCGGCTATGCTCGAGGTCATCCGGGAAGACTATGTAAGGACGGCCAGGGCAAAAGGCCTGAGGGAACGTGTGGTGATCTTCAAACACGCTTTCCGCAATGCTCTGCTCCCGCTTATAACGCTACTTGCCTTTCTTTTACCTTCCATGTTCGGCGGAAGCGTGATCATAGAAAGCATCTTCTCGGTCCCCGGGATGGGGCAGCTTGGGTTCGAGTCCGTACTCAGCCGCGACTATCCCGTTATAATGGCGATTACCGCGATCTCGGCCTTACTCACCCTGATCGGACTGCTTATTTCCGATATTCTGTATGCAGCGCTTGATCCGCGTATCAAGCTGGAATAAACGAAGTCAAACTGGTTTGGAATAATGACTGATCCGGTAACAACTCTGGATTTTCAAGTTCTGGAAACACTATCAGAGGCAAAGGGCGAGGTCCCCAATACCTACTGGAAAATGGTCAGCTACCATTTCAAAAAGAGAAAGCTGGCCGTCCTTGGGTTGTGGATAACAATATTTCTGTTTTTTGTCGCCATTTTTGCGAATCTGCTCGCGAGCGACAAACCCATCTTGTTTTACCACCAGGGCAAAGTCTATTTTCCCGTCTTTTCGGGCGCGGAAAAGGTTGGTTCCTTTGTCTGGAAGGACCTGAAGAAAAAAGCTCCCTTCGTTTACCAGCACGTTGCCGGAAAAGAAGAGGCGATAGCCATATGGCCCGTCGTGAAATATTCACCGACTGAATACAACCTGCTGGAGTACCTTGCTCCCCCCGACTCCAGTCACTGGTTCGGCACCGACGACAGCGGCCGGGACGTGCTGAGCAGAATGATCCACGGGGCGCGCATTTCTCTTTCGGTGGGTTTCGTTGCCGTAGGAATAGCAATGATCATAGGGGTCCTGTTGGGGGCGCTCGCAGGCTACTTTGGCGGGTGGCCCGATATAGTTATAAGCCGTGCAATCGAGATCATGCTCACTATCCCCACATTTTTCCTGATTATCGCTATAATTGCGTTCCTGCCGCCGAGTATCTACAACATCATGGTTGTAATCGGCCTGACTGGATGGACCGGATTCGCGCGATTCGTGCGCGCCGAATTTTTCAAGCTCAAACAGCTCGACTTCATTACGGCGCTGCGCGCTCTTGGCGCTTCACACAGGCGTATAATCTTTCTACACATGCTTCCGAACGCAATGGCCCCGGTCCTGGTCTCGGCGGTTTTTGGAATTGCGGGGGCCATCCTTACCGAGTCAAGCTTGAGTTTTCTGGGGTTCGGCGTGCCGCCGCCGACTCCGAGTTGGGGCGAAATTCTTTCCCAGAGCCGTGACTATATTGAATTTGCATGGTGGCTGACCGTTTTCCCCGGGTTTGCGATATTCATGAGCATCACCGCCTACAACCTGGTCGGTGAGGGACTGCGGGACGCGATGGACCCGAAACTGTTCCGCTAACTGCCGGTCGAAGCCCGATAGATTTGTAGGATGGGTGGAGTCCCGCCAGGCGGAACGAAACCCATCGTTTGGGATGTACATTTTGAACGCGAATTCGTATAAATTCCTATAGATAAGGGCCTCAAGCCCGTCATTCCGGCGGGGCCTGTCCCGGAAGTGTCCAGTTCGGGAGCCGGAATCCAGATTTGTAGGATAGGTGGAGTCCCGCCAGGCGGAACGAAACCCATCGTTTGGGATGTGCATTTTGAACGCGAATTCGTATAAATTCCTATAGATAAGGGCCTCAAGCCCGTCATTCCGGCGGGGCCTGTCCCGGAAGTGTCCAGTCCGGGAGCCGGAATCCAGATTTGTAGGATGGGTGGAGTCCCGCCAGGCGGGACAAAACCCATCGTTTGGGATGTGCATTTTGAACGCTAATTCGTATAAATTCCTATAGATAAGGGCCTCAAGCCCGTGATTCCGGCGGGGCCTGCCCCGGAAGTGTCCAGTCCGGGGGCCGGAATCCAGAGCTTTTTTGAACTATTTGATTTTTAAGGCAAAATACTGGACCCCGGCCTTCGCCGGGGTGACGGCTCCACGGGTTTTTTACTGTAAAGTGGGAATTTCAATCGTTTTTCAGCATCCTGCTAAGAGAAGAGCGAAATGCTCCAGTTGCACATTGAAGACGAGAGCGGGATACTTACAGTTAGCAAGCTTAACCAGCAGGTGAAGGCGCTGCTGGAGGAGAGGTTCCCGTTTGTCTGGGTTAAAGGTGAGATCTCTAATTTTCGGGTCCCGGCTTCGGGACATTTTTATTTCACGCTCAAGGATGCGCAGAGCCAGATCAACGCGGTCTTTTTTCGAGCGCAAAACCGCTTCCTGCGGTTTGTCCCCGAATCGGGAATGCAGGTCATTTGCCAGGCCCGTCTGAGCGTCTATGAACCCAGGGGCGAATACCAGTTAATCGTAGAGGTAATGGAGCCCCTCGGGGTTGGCGACCTGCAGCTCGCTTTCGAGGCCTTGAAGAGAAAGCTCGAGGCCGAAGGTCTGTTCGACGCGGACCGAAAGAAAGTCCTTCCGCTTTGCCCGCAGAATGTCTGCCTGATTACTTCAAAAAGCGGCGCCGCAATCAGGGACATTCTCAAGGTGCTCCAGAGAAGCCCTTATCCCGTTTCTGTCACACTTTTCCCGGTGGCCGTGCAGGGACCCGAGGCTCGGCTTGAAATAGCTGAAGCCATTGGATCGGCCAACTTGCTTACCTGGCGCCACGAGTGGGATGTTGTGATTGTCGGGCGCGGAGGGGGAAGCATCGAAGACCTGTGGGCATTTAACGAGGAGGTTGTAGCGCGGGCGATTTCCGGGTCTTCGATTCCGGTAATTTCAGCGGTAGGCCATGAAATTGATTTTACAATAGCAGATATGGTTGCGGACCTTCGAATGCCCACACCGACCGGTGCGGCCGAGTGGGTGGTAAAGAGGCTCGAGCAGTTCCATCGTGACCTGCATGGCGGCAGGGATCGGTTGGTCCAGATCGTAAAGGCAAGACTCGAGAATCTGGCCTTGAGGCTCAAATACCTTGAGAGCCGGATAACGCATCCCAAAAGGCGCCTCGAGAATCTGAGGCTCACTCTCGACGATCGCCTGCAACGCCTGACCCTTGCCATCCAGAGGCACCTTGAGAAGATGCGCGTTTCGTACAGCCATCTGGGCGGCAGGCTGCTGTATCTGAATCCGGAGGCCCGCATCCAGAAGGGCCGAGCGGAGCTAAACCGCCTGTGCAAAGAGCTTACGCTCCATCATCACCGGATTTTAGACGGGTACAGGCTCAGGTATGAGCATAACGTCTCGCGTCTGGGGGCGCTTAGTCCGCTTTCGGTTCTTTTGCGCGGGTATTCGATTACGTATAGAATCGCGGATGGCAAAGTGATCAGGAGCTACACGGAAACCGGGCCTGGAGATCGTGTTGCTGTGCGGCTTGCCGACGGCCGGCTGGAGTGTATGGTCGATAAGGCCGAAAACGTTAAGACCGAATAGGAAGGGTGACCCCGTGGCAAAGAAAAAAAGTGATCTGTTTGAAGAAGCTCTGAAAAAGCTTCAGGATCTCGTGGAAAAGCTGGAGAAGGGGGACTTGCCCCTTGAAGAGGCAATGGAATGTTTCTCCGAGGGGATTCGAACTGCTCAGTTTTGCCACAAGAAACTCGAAGAGGCCGAAACCAAGGTACAGGTGCTCCTCAAAGACCAGCAGGGCGGGTGGGAATCCGCGCCTTTCGAGGCGGCTCAGACGAACGCGGGACAGAAGGGGTAACTCCGGGGCTTGGGCGAGTTGCGCCGGAAACACGCTTAACTACTTGTAGCTGGACGTTGCAGCTCGGCCATGTTAGTATTATGTTTAATCTTTTAGTCTTTCGATTTTTTGCAAAGTTAATCCGTATTGTAGGTTTCTATGGGTGAATTCGACCTTAAGGCTTATTTGAGCCGGCAAAAGCAGCTTGTTGAGAGGGCGCTGGAGAAGATTTTTCCGGTCGCCTCCGGGCTTCAAAAAAGAGTAATCGAAGCTGCCCGCTATAGCCTGTTTGCCGGAGGAAAGCGGCTGCGTCCGATCCTGTGTCTGGCATCGGCGGAAGTGGTAGGCGGCGAGATTGAGCCGGTCCTTCCGGCTGCTTGCGCCCTCGAGATGATTCACACCTATTCTCTGATCCATGACGACCTGCCTGCCATGGACAATGACGATTTCAGGCGAGGGGTCCCCACCAATCACAAAGTGTTCGGGGAAGCGATCGCCATTCTGGCAGGAGACGCCCTGTTGACGGAAGCTTTTGAATATTTCGCGCTCAGCGGTGTGAGTCCGAATAAAGTGACGGAAGTGATCCGGATTGCCGTCAAGGCTGCCGGCTACAGGGGAATGATCGGAGGACAGGTAATCGATCTGGAATGTGAAAACCGAAAGGTGGACCTCGCGACAGTTGAGTACATGCACATCCATAAAACTGGAGCTTTGCTTTCGGCCTCACTGGAGATCGGGGCTATTCTTGGCGGTGGTGGACAAGACCAGACAAGTGCGTTAAAGAATTACGGCCATCACATCGGGCTTGCGTTTCAGATTACCGACGACCTTCTTGACGTTGAGGGAGACCCCGCACTCATGGGCAAGACACCGGGATCAGACGCGGCCAAAAACAAAATGACTTATCCCGCCCTGCTGGGCATTGCTCGATCCAAGGATGCAGCAAAAGAGCATGTGGAGAGTGCCTTTGAGGCGCTGGCGGGTTTTGACGTAAAGGCTGAACCGTTGCGGGCCATCGCCCGGTACTTGTTGGTGCGTAGAGGATAATTCAGATAAAATATCTTGACTTATCTCAGGGTTTTTCATTATTTGGTGTAGACTTATAAGGCAACAATCTAATTAGAGGGATCAAATTGAAAAACAAAACGATGGGCAAAGGGTGCCTTTCCAGTATCGAACTTCCCCATCAGCTAAGAGGCCTGTCTTACCAGCAACTCTTCGATCTGGCTGAAGAAATACGTGCTCGCATCATAGGCACTGTTGCCGAAAACGGCGGGCACCTCGCTCCCTGTCTCGGTGTAGTGGAACTGACAATAGCCCTTCATTACGTATTCGATGCGGCATACGACCGTTTCATATGGGACGTAGGCCATCAGGCTTATGCACACAAGCTTCTGACCGGACGTCAAAAGGACTTTGGTTCCCTGCGTCAGTACGGCGGAATAAGTGGTTTCCCCAAGCGCTCCGAGAGTAAGTATGACGCTTTCGGGACAGGCCATTCCAGCACTTCGATTTCCGCCAGCCTGGGTATTTCGGTCGCCAATCATCTTAAGGGAAGCCAAGCTCGGACGATTGCCGTGATCGGTGACGGCAGCATGACCGGCGGAATGGCTTTCGAGGGGCTCAATAACGCCGGGGACCTCGCCAGAAACCTCATCGTGGTCCTCAACGACAACGAGATGTCCATTTCTCCCAATGTTGGAGCTCTTTCTTCATTTCTGAGCCGCAAGCTTTCGGGAAAAACCTTGATGTATCTGAAGAGGGAGATGGAGGATGTCCTCAAATCGATCCCCGGAATCGGCCCGAACATCCTCCAGGTTTTGAGGCGCAGCGTTGATTCGCTTATCAGCTTTTTTACGCCGGGAATGCTGTTCCAGGCCCTCGAGTTTCAGTATATCGGCCCTATAAACGGGCATCGTATCGACAAATTGATAACGACATTCGAAATAGCGCGCAATGTGGACGGTCCTGTTCTGATTCATGTGCTGACCAAAAAAGGAAAGGGCTACGAGCCTGCTCAAAAGGACCCCACGAGGTTCCATGGGGTGGGGCCATTTGATATAGCAACCGGCAAGAGCACCAACTCCAATGGCCTCTCCTATACCAAGATTTTCGGGAAGGCGATGAAGAAGCTGGCTGACACCAACCCCAAATTGATCGGCATTACGGCCGCAATGATCGAGGGTACCGGGCTTGACTGCTTCGCCAAGACCTTTCCCGAGCGGTTTTTCGACGTCGGTATCGCAGAACAGCATGCTGTAACCTTTGCGGCCGGCCTTGCCACTGAGGGTTTCAAGCCGGTGGTGGCCGTCTACTCCACTTTTCTCCAGCGAGCTTATGACCAGATATTGCACGATGTCTGCCTTCAGAACCTTCCGGTGGTCTTTGCAATGGACCGTTCCGGGATAGTGGGCGAAGATGGGCCGACACACCATGGTCTGTTCGACCTGTCGTATCTGCGCTCCATGCCTAATATGGTGGTGATGGCCCCAAAGGATGAAAACGAGCTTCAGCATATGTTGAAGACGGCGGTCGATCACGACGGTCCGGCTGCCGTGCGCTATCCAAGAGGCAACGTTATCGGCGTAAAGCTCGATGACGAACTCAAGTCACTGGAGATAGGGAAGGGCGAACTCCTGCGGCCGGGGAAAGATCTGGTCATAGTGGCCATCGGTTCCACGGTGCTGCCTGCAATTGAAGCCGCTGAGCGGCTCGATTCGGAAGGGATCGAAGCGGCGGTCATAAATGCCCGGTTTGTAAAGCCTCTTGATCGTGAATTGATCATGACCTGGGCTGAGAAGACGGGCAGGGTTATTACTGTTGAAGAGAACGCACTCATGGGTGGCTTTGGAAGCGCGGTCCTGGAAATGTTCGAGGAAGAATCGTTTTTCCCGAAGGCATTAAAGCGTTTGGGCGTATCGGATTGTTTTGTTCTTCATGGAAGCCAGACCATATTGAGAAATCTCTGTGGAATCGACTCCGATGCCATTGAGAGTGCTGCCCTTAAATTGTTAGATTTCAGTCATGGCCAAGTCCTCCGAGCGATTGGACAAACTGCTCGTCGATAAAGGTTTTGCCCCTACTCGCCAACGCGCTCAGTCGCTTGTTCTGGCTGCAAAAGTCCTGGTGAACGGCCGGGTTCTGACCAAGGCCGGACATCAAGTCCCCGAAGACTCAGAGATTCGTATTATAGCGGACGCAATCCCTTACGTAAGCCGGGGCGGCCTGAAGCTCGAACATGCGATCCGTGCGTTTTCAATCGAAGTTTCCGGCCGGATTGCTATGGATGTCGGCTCTTCAACCGGAGGTTTTACTGATTGTCTGCTCTCACTCGGAGCACGCAGGGTCTATGCAGTTGATGTCGGATATGGCCAGCTTGCGCTCAAACTAAGGAACGACCCGCGTGTGATCCCGCTTGAAAGGAACAACATCCGGCACCTGCCTGCCGAACTCATACCCGAGCCTGTTCAGATAGCCGTCATCGACACATCGTTTATCTCTCTCAAGCTGGTGATTCCATCCGTGCTCAATTTTCTGGAATCCGAAGCGGTGCTCGTCGCACTCATAAAACCGCAGTTCGAAGCAGGCCGCGAGCAGGCATCGAAGGGCGCAGGAGTCATTCGGGACTCCCGCATACACGAGGAGGTGTGCGATGGGCTGGCTAAATTTACAGCCGGGCTTGGATTTGAGGTGGTTGGAATAACTCCATCCCCCATACTGGGGCCGAAGGGAAACCGGGAATTCCTGATGGCGGCGGTTGCGCCCAAACATCGGTAAGAACGGCATGCGCATTCATCTGGTATTCGTCGGCAAGACGGCCTTTGGCGACATAGAGTCTGCAATAGGCCGTTACCTGGAAAGACTTCGGCATTACTGTCCGGTGGAGATTCACTACATAAAGGCAGAGAAGATCACAGCCGCTGCCGGGGACCGGCTCGTCCGTGAGCGTGAGAGCGAGCGCATCCTTAAATTGGCTGGCCGCCAGGGACATCTGATAGTGTGGGACCAAAGAGGCCGCGATCTCGATTCCCACGGGCTGTCAAAACTGATGGAAAAACTGATAGCCTCGGCAATATCGGACCTCTGGATGGCAGTGGGCGGACCGGTCGGGCTATCCTCCCAATTGCTGAAAGGCGCCCACGACGTACTCTCTTTGTCGAAGATGACCCTTCCCCACGACCTCGCCCGCCTGGTGCTCGTTGAACAGCTCTATCGCGCTTTAACGATTATAAAAGGTGAGCCTTACAATAGGTAAGCCAAAGTGCGTAGACGGCCAAAAGCAAAAGCTGAGGCTATGCTCGAAGGCCTCAGCCCCACTTGGGCGCTAAACGGCGACAACTTCGGTGACCTCGGGGATTTCCTGTTTAATGATTCGTTCGATACCCGACTTCAAAGTCATCTGGCTCATGGGACAGCCCCGGCAGGCCCCGGTCAGCCGCACTTTGACAACAGAACCATCAACCGCTATCAACTCAACACTTCCACCGTCTTTCTCCAGCATGGGTCTTATCTTGGCAAGCGCTTGCTCGACCTTCTCACGCATTTGTTTCCTCCGGTCAGAATGATTGTCAGCTTTGAATCATACCGGCGCAAGATAACATATAAAAGAAGAAGGGGAAACAAAATCCTGTCTAAAAAGCGCGTGGTTTCCCCCGACTTATTCATTCTCAGGCCTGTCTGAAAGAAGACTATTTTCGTAATGAAGCCGCTGGGAATGGAATTGAAATTTAGTATTGTTTTCAGTAGAATGCAGGATTGCTGAAATAGATAGGTGTTTTGTTAACTCTTTGAGAGGTAGACCCTATGGCTGGTTATCAACTTTCGGAGCGCATTTCACCCGATCAGCTCAGCAGGTGTGTCGATCACCTGGCGGAGCGAATAAACCGTGACTATAAAGGCAAGAATCTTGTCCTGATCGGTATTCTTAAGGGGGCCTTTATTTTTATGGCCGATCTGGCAAGGCGTCTTGACCTTCCCGTCAAATTGGACTTCGTTCGCTTGGCCAGCTACGGGAATAAGAGCCAGACTTGTGGAAATGTCAGGATCACAAAGGACGTAGAGCTTCCTTTGCAGGGAAGCCATGTACTGGTCGTAGAGGATATAGTCGACTCAGGTGTCACTCTCAAATGGCTCCTTGATCATGTCTCGAACCTGTGCCCTGAATCCGTAAAGGTGTGCGCTCTTTTGGATAAACTTGAGCGCCGCGAGGTCGAAGTTCCCATCGATTATGTCGGAATGACGGTGGCCAAGGGTTTTCTGGTCGGCTATGGACTGGATTTCTCCGAGAATCACAGGAACCTGCCGGCCATCTATGAAGTCGTGTTCGACAAGACCGTCTCGGGATAATATTCGTTTTCGGAAGGAAAAAGATAGATGGCCACAATGGTGATAACCTGTGAGTCCTGTGGAGCAAAGTTTCGAATAGATTCCGACAAACTAAACAAACCTCGCAACAAGGTGAGGTGTTCCCAATGCAAGAACATATTTCTGGTAGAACTGCCCGATGAAGACGACCTCATTCATATCGAAATCTCCGATGAGGAAAGCGCTTTCATTCCCGGGACCATACATGCTGAGATTCGCAAGGCCGCTGCGCCGGCAAAAGGGGAATCGCGGTCTTCAAAGAAAAAGATCTTGCTTGCCGTAGCTGTCGCAGTCCTGATAATCGTTATTGTTGCTTTGGTTTTCGGGCCAGGAGGCTGGATTCCGGTTTTAACGAGCAAAAGCCCCGCCCCAAAAGAACCTGCAAAACCTGTCATCACGATCACCGACAGCGTTCAGGCTTACTACCTGGAAAACGTTCACTCCGGGCAGGTGCTCGTAATTGAGGGCGAAGTTCTCAACGGCTCCGACAAACCCGTCAGCTTCATAATGATCGAAGGAAAGCTGTTCAACAGTAAGGATACGGTCGCACAAATCCAGCGCTGCTATGTAGGCAATTCTTTCACGCGCAAAGAAATAACTAACCTCAATCTGTCTGACTTGCAGGAAAAAATGATGAACCAGGAGGGCAAAAACCTCAACGACGTCGGGATTCCTCCGGCCGGAAAGGTGCCTTTCATGCTCGTTTTCCATGATCTTCCCGAGGTGAGTACCCTCAGCAACTACAGTGTCAATGTGATCAGTTCGAAATTTGACTAATCCAACGGCTTTTTCAGACTCCTTTCTTGTTTATGATCCAACTTATTGAAGTAACGAAAAGAATTGACAAGTGCGCGGTTTAAGTGTAAGAAGGCCTTTGTCCAAGCTCCTGAAAAAATAGGTAAAAAGTATTCCCTAGAGGCCTCAATCATGCTGGATGTGAAATTCGTGCGAGAAAACATCGGGCTGGTGCGACAGATGCTGAAAAACCGCCAGTCAGATCTGAACCTTGAGCCCTTTTTGGAACTGGATGAAACAAGGCGGCACATTTTGGTCGATGTGGAGCAGAAGAAGCACCGGCGAAATGTTGCGTCCGAGGAAATATCCAAACTGAAGAAAGAGAAAAAAGACGCCTCGATTCTCGTAGAAGAAATGAAGGAACTGGGCCAGCAAATCAAAGTACTAGATGAGCAGTCGGCCGAAGTGGAGCATAAGTTCAGGGACCTTCTCCTGATCATCCCGAATATGCCCGACAACTCGGTGCCTGTTGGCAGCGATGAGAAGGACAACGAGCAAATCCGTACCTGGGGGGAAAAACCGGCTTTTGATTTCAAGCCCAGGCCTCACTGGGAAATCGGGGAGGGGCTTGGCATTCTTGATTTCGAGCGTGGCGCAAAAATTACCGGGGCGCGGTTCACTCTCTATTGGGGCGCCGCCTCTGCATTGGAACGCGCTTTGATCTCCTTCATGATAGACATTCATACAAAGCGCCACGGCTATACCGAAGTCCTTCCGCCCTTCATGGTGAACAGCACGAGCATGAGGGGCACCGGGCAGCTTCCCAAGTTCAGCGAGGATTTGTTCAAGATCGACGGATGGGATTATTGGCTGGTTCCAACCGCAGAAGTGCCCGTTACCAATATTCACAGCGAGGAGATTCTCGAGGAGTCCGTTCTGCCCCGGTACTATACGGCCTATACTCCGTGCTTTCGCTCCGAAGCCGGCTCTCACGGAAAAGACACCCGCGGTTTGATAAGGCAGCATCAGTTCAACAAGGTTGAACTCGTCAAATTCACCCGCCCTGAGGATTCATACCCTGAGCTTGAAAGACTTCTCAAGGACGCAGAAACAATTCTTCAGGAACTGGGAATCCACTATCGGGTCATTCTGCTTTGCACAGGCGACATGGGCTTTTCCTCATCCAAGACTTACGATATCGAGGTGTGGCTTCCCGGCCAGGATACATACCGGGAAATATCATCTTGCAGCAACTTTGAGGATTTTCAAGCCCGGCGCGCCAATATCCGTTTCCGCCGAAGCGGGCGAAACCGTACTGACCTGCTTCATACGCTCAACGGGTCGGGGCTGGCAGTTGGACGAACTCTGGTGGCTATTCTTGAAAACTACCAGCAGGAGGACGGAACTGTCGTTATCCCTGAAGTTTTGCGTCCATATATGGGAAATATGAAGGTGATCGAAAAGTTACGCTGATTTACTTTTCAAGGAGTCCCTATCATGACGAAGAGTGAGTTGATCGAGGCATTGGCCAAGGCAGAGGGAATCACGTTGAAAGCTGCAGAAACCGCGGTCAACGTATCGTTTCAGAGTATGGAACAGGCGCTCGTTAGCTCGGACCGTCTGGAAATCCGCGGGTTCGGCAGCTTTAAGGTGAAAGACTATGAGGGATATAAAGGCAGAAACCCCAAAACCGGCGTATTGATTGAAGTATCGTCCAAGAAATTGCCCTTCTTCAAAGTCGGCAAAGAACTCAAGGAAAGAGTAAACGGAGCTGATGCTATCGATGCCCCGGTCAAGGTGAAGTGAATAAGAAACCTCTCAGTGTGTGATCGCAAGTCCGTCAAAGTCACCGATATAGACTTCCTCGAGGAGATCGACCCTTTCGATCCGGCTCATCGGACTTCCCTCGCGACACCACTCTATCATTCTTTCGACCTTGTCCGACACTCCTTCGAAAACAGCCTCCACTCTGCCATCAGGCAGGTTTCGAACCCATCCCGTGACCCCGATCAGTTGCGCGGCGTCACGGGTATACGCCCGGAAGAAAACGCCCTGGACCCTTCCCGTAATCCAGACGTGCACCCGACGTTTTTTCATTTAGGCCTCCGCCGGAAGAGTGTTCTTATCTAACATACCGATAAATTCATCCTCGTTCATTATCCTTACTCCCAGCTTCTGAGCCTTGGCCAGTTTGGAGCCAGGGTCCGTGCCGGCGACGAGGACATCGGTTTTGCTGCTGACGCTGTCCGTAACCCGTGCGCCTTTTGCTGTTGCTTTCTCCCCTGCCTCCTGCCGAGTCATCGAGGAAAGAGCCCCGGTAAAGACAACTGTCTTCCCTGACCAAAAGCCGCTCTGAAGGAGACGGGCAGGTTGTGGATTTTCAATTGTCACTCCCAAATCCACCAGATCATCTATCAGCCTGCCGTTCTCCGGATTTGAAAAGTAAGTCACTACAGCAGTTGCAACTTTTTCTCCTATTCCCTGAATCTGTTGCAATTCCTCAGGCTGTGCCGAACGGATATTATCAATAGAGCCGAAAGCGTTGGCAAGAAGGTCGGCCATGAAGATCCCCACGTGGCTAATGCCCAGCGAGTACAGGAACCTGGAAAGCGTTGTATGTTTGCTCCCATTGATTGCGTTGAGCAGATTTAGAGCAGATTTGTTCCCGAAGCCGGCGAGGTCCTCAAGGTCTTCCATCCGGAGCCTGTAGAGATCCGAAACTGTTCGGATAATCCCACCATCGATGAACCGCGACACTATCCGCTCGCCAAGGCCATTTATGTCCATAGCGTCGCGGCTTGCGAAATGCACTATCGAACCTTTGATTTGAGCCGGGCAGTTACGGTTCACACACCTGTGGAATGCCTCATCGGGCAACCGCACTACCAGGGCGCCGCAGGCGGGGCAGTGCTCCGGCATATGGAAAGGTTTTTCCTCTCCCGTTCTACTCGCTTTAATTACCTCGATCACCTCAGGGATCACCTCACCAGCCCTGTGAAGGATAACGGCGTCGCCTTTCCGTATGTCTTTTCTCTCGATTTCATCAATATTGTGGAGTGTTGCGCGCTTGACTGTAACCCCACCCACCAGGACGGGGTTAAGAAAAGCCACCGGAGTAATAATTCCAGTCCTGCCGACGTTTACGCCGATATCCCGCACGTGAGTCTGTACCTCGTCCGGACTGAATTTTAGGGCGACCGCCCAGCGGGGGCTGCGGGATTTGTCGCCGAGCTGTCTTTGCCAGACCAGGTTGTTTACTTTTATTACCACCCCGTCAATCTCGTAGGGGAGGGATTCACGGTCTTCAACCAATTTTTCATAGTAGCCGATGGCTTCCCCGATGCCATGGCAGAGCCGCGATCCCGGATTTACCGGAAGTCCCCAACGTTGAAGCTGGTTAAGCATCTCGATCTGCGTCACGAACTCTTTTTCAGCCACAAACGTTCCTATGCCGTAGAAGAAGGCGCGAAGGGGCCGGCTGGCCGTAATGGATGGGTCAAGCTGGCGAAGAGACCCTGCGGCTGCGTTCCTTGGGTTGGCGAAAAGAGGCTCGCTGCGTTTGCCTCGTTCTTCGTTGAGAGCTTCGAAGTCGCGTTTTTCCATAAAAACTTCGCCACGGACGGCAAGTTTGACCGGAAGTGCATTTTCCCCCGGATGAGAAAAAAGCCGCAATGGCGCTGCGCGAATCGTTTTGACATTCTGTGAAACATCTTCACCCGTAAATCCGTCACCTCGAGTACCTGCGCCGGTAAGCACCCCATTTTCATAAACCAGTTCGACGGCGAGTCCATCCATTTTAAGCTCTGCAACGTAGTCAACTTGCAGGGAGCTGGTTCCAAGAAGCTTGCGGACTCTGCGGTCAAAATCAAGGGCCTCTTGCGTGTTCATCGCATTTTCAAGGCTTAGCAGGGGTATCTCATGCCGAAAAGGGTGGAATTTGTCAATCGGCGCAAACCCGACGCGCTGTGTCGGCGAATCGGGCGTTATGAGTTCGGGGTTCCTGTTTTCGAGATCAACCAGTTCGCGGAAGATTTTGTCGTATTCAGCGTCGCTTATTTCAGGCTGATCGAGGACGTAGTAACGATAATTGTGGAAATCGAGAAGTCTGCGAAGATCTTCAACTCTTGCGACAATATCTTCTTTATCGATCATCCGGCCCATCCGTCTCCGGTCACCTGCTACATCCGGCCAATAGTCGTCAGTATTGATTTTATAACTCTTTTTCGTGATTCATGAAATTGGGGATTTCGAAATCCATGTACCCATTTCAGGCCCGAAAGATCGTCCGAAACGACCAGAACTGCGGCAAGATGGACCCCTCGAAACTGCGATACGGAAAAAAGGGCGGAGGTTTCCATATCGACCGCCAAAACGCCCTGCGACTGGAAGGCTTTGATTTTGGAGCAGGTCTCGCGAAACGGCGCATCGGTTGTCCAGACGGTCCCCTCATGGATTGCCTGACCCGTTGATGCCAGAGCTGATTTTAGTGAATTGAACAACTCTGAAGATGGAGCACGCGTAACCCCTGGATAGTGACCGGAAGTCCCTTCCTCGCAAATCGCCCCTGAAGGAAGGACAACGTCGCCAATTCTCACCTCATTGCGCAGAGAGCCGCACCAACCCGCCGCAATAAATCTCCTTGCCCCAAGGGCGATCATTTTCTCCAGAACGAGAACCGCCTGGGGAGCGCCCAGCATCGGACCGGCAATCGCGACTCGCGCCCCTTCACAGGCGCCTGTGAAAACCTCGGAAAGATAAAGGTTATGCGTGTGCCTGAGAGGTTGTGAGAAACAGGCTGAAAATGAAGCCAGGTCTTCCGGACTGAAAACCAGGATTGCAAGGTGGGGCAGGCTTTCTTCATGTCTGCCCCTCCTCGGTTCTATCATGCATGAGTTTTCTTCAGCAGGCATACAAGAGGTCGACTTGTCATGGGTAATTTCCAAAAAACTTGGCGAGTCATTTTACTGTGTCTTGCAACGGATTTCCAGCGGGATTGATTGATTTTGACCCATGTTCACTGATGTGATAATAATGAATAGTCACCTTTTCAAATTCTTCCAAACCATTATCGCCTTGTGTGCCGGTGATGTCATCGAGCCAGATGAAAAAGCTTGGGGTGAAGAACTCTTCAGGGAGTGCTTTTTACATGGTCTCGCCTAAGAGGCGTTTTCGTGGCCGGCATTTATTTATTATTTTGCTCATCCTGGGGACGAGCTTCGGGATTTACAGAAAGCTTAACAGGCCAAAGGCAAATCCTCCTCAGCAAAGGCCGGCAATCGAAGCGGTTGTTTCCAAACCAATTGGGTCGCCGCCTCAGATGGCGGCGACCGCACACAAGCCCGAGGCCCCCGACACGTTTGAAATCCGCCATCTGGTCCTTCATTCCGGCGATACTCTGGCGGGAATTGTTGAGACCTCCGGCATGCCTGGCTCGTATTCGGATGACTGGCGCAAGGCTTGCGCATCCGCCCCATTCGACCGAATCCATGAAGGTGACAAGCTGATTTTGATACTGAGCCGGGCGGACGCTATTCCTGTAGAGGTAGTTTACCTGCAGTCCGACGGGCCCTCCTATAGACTGAGGAAAAACTCAACCGGATGGGAATGCGGGTCCGGTGAAACCGCCGCCGGACGGTCCGGCAAGACGGTGCGCAGCGCATGGTCGGAGAACTTTTATGATTCCTGTATCGCCGGTGGGCTGCCGACGCCGCTTATCTCGAACCTCGCGGACATCTTTTCCTATGATATCGACTTCACATCCGACCTGAAGGATGGAGATTGCTTTTCAGCCTTTTTTCAGGAAGCTCCGATCCCGTCGAGTGAAGGGAAACAGTTTCTCCTCCTTGCCGCCGAAATGAGCGTCTCGGGGAAAGTCTACAAGGCTTTTGGATTCCAGCTCCCGGATGGATCGTGGGATTACTTCGATGCAAAAGGGGCATCGCTCAAACGAGCGTTCCTGAAGAGTCCCATCCATCATCGGCAGTTGTTGTCTTCTAAAGAGTACAGGAATATCAAACCCGTCCTTAAGATCTACCGTCCCCGCCTTGGAATAGACTATGTCGCCCCAAGAGGGACTGAGGTCTGCTCGATCGGGGACGGGGTCGTCTCAGCAGTCCGAAAGAACGCCAATAGAGTTCTTTCTGTTGCAATCCGGCACCGGGGAGGTTACACGAGTTGGTACGGAAACCTCTCCTCATGCAGCCGTGGGCTGACTAGCGGGTCGCCTGTTTCCCAGGCAGAGGTGATCGGCTCGATAGGGGCGGCCAGGGGCGGAAATTTTTGTCTCAACTTCCATTTATACAAGGACGGAAAGCCTGCCAATTTCCGGACCGCAGATTTTACCCGGTCTAAATCAGTACCCAAGACGATTGTCTCAGAATTTGAAAAATCGCGGGACTTTTGTTCTGCCGCCCTGCACGGAGGAACCCCCGATGGACAAAACCATGAGATGATGTCCGGCAGAGACTGACAATGACGGATTTGTTTGCGGAAGTAGTCATAATGGGAACGGCCCTCAATAAGGGGCTTCACTACTCGATTCCCGACCGCCTTGCCGGAAAGGTGCATCCCGGGAGCAGAGTTTCGGTCGAACTGGGCAAGAGGAAAGCGGCCGGGATCGTCGTCTGCGTTGGAAATTGTCTTCCGGAGCTGCCGGAGACAATCAAGATCCGTCCAATCCGGGACTCGATCGATGAACTGCCGGCCATACCACCCGACCTTCTCGAGTTGTGCCTCTGGATATCCAAGTATTATTTTTATCCCCTCAGCCAAGTATTCGATCTTGTAATTCCGTTCGGTGGGTCCGAGCCGATCGGACCGGCACCGAACGGCCCCGGCATAAAGTTCGTGCGCCTGATCGATTCTAAAGCCTGCGAAAGCCTCAAATCCGAGAAATCAAAGGAAATAGTTCGACTGCTTCGTTTGGCAGGCGGTACGGCCTGCTTGCGGGACTTGCGCAAATTGTGCGCAAACCCGGATTATTCGCTAAAAAAGCTCACCAAGGCCGGCATAATCGCGGTCGAAGAGTCCCGGACAAGCCCCGGGACCGACTATCCCGCCTCTTGTATAGCGGGGACTCCAAGCCCCCCTTTGACCAAAGAGGGGCAGGAGGGATTTTCAAACCTCTGGGCCCTGGAATTGACCGAGAATCAGGCCGCCGCCCTCGATCAAACAGCTCCTTTCATTGACAACCCCTGTTTCCAGCCCTTTGTCTTATATGGAGTGACCGGTAGCGGGAAAACGGAAATCTACCTTCGTTTGATGGAAAAAGCTGCACAATGCGGTAACGGGTCCCTTGTACTGGTGCCTGAGATCGGGATCAGCGCGCAAATGGAGTCGATTTTCCGGGAACGATTCGGCGCCAGCCTTGCCGTGTGGCACAGCGCTCTACCTGAAAGGGAGCGCAAGCGCGCATGGGCGGACATTCGGTCGGGCAGGAAGAAAATAGTGCTGGGGGCAAGGTCTGCGGTTCTCACGCCCGTTCAGGACCTGAAGCTGATCATAGTGGACGAGGAGCACGACACATCCTACAAGCAGGAAAACCACCTGCGCTACAATGCAAGAGATGTGGCCCTGATGAGGGGAAAGATCGTGGGCGCGCCCGTGCTCATGGGGTCAGCCACCCCATCGATTCAAACGGTGCACAGATGCACTGAAAAACGGTATCTCTCGATCGCGCTCCCAAGCCGGGTGATGAACAAACCTATGCCGGATTTCGAAGTTGTGGATATGAAACGTGAGGGAGGGCGGCATGGAATTTTTTCGTTCAAACTCAGGGAGGCAATCGGCGAGACGATACGCATAGGCCGGCAGGCCCTCCTGTTTTTGAACAGAAGAGGCTATGACAAGTACTATCTTTGCAACGCATGCGGTCAGGCGCTCCAGTGCGTGTCGTGCAGCGTAACTCTTACCTACCATAAAAAAGACAACCGCCTCCGCTGCCATTACTGCGGCTGGGAAACGTCTCTGCCTGAGAGGTGCCCGGTTTGCGCCCACGCTGCGTTGTTTCCGCATGGGTTCGGGACCGAAAAAGTGGAAAAGGAGGTAAAAAGACTTTTCCCCAATGCCCGAATAGTGAGAATGGACCGGGATACAATAAACAGCTACGACCGGCTGGTAAGCTCACTGGAAGCGGTGCGCTCGGGCAAAGCCGATGTTTTGCTCGGTACGCAGATGGTGGCGAAAGGCCATGATTTTCCTGACATAACGCTTGTAGGCATAATCAACGCCGACGCCGGTCTCCAGGCGCCGGACTTCCGGGCCGGAGAGGTCCTGGTTCAGCTTCTCATACAGGTTGCCGGCCGCGCCGGCCGGGGAGAAGAACCTGGGCGGGTCATCCTTCAAACCTACAATCCATCGCATTTTACCATTGAATCGGCACTGAAGCTTGACTATGACGGTTTTTGCCGGGAAGAGCTAGAATCGCGAAAAATCCTTCAATATCCACCGTTTACCCGTCTGCTCAAGATGCTGGTCACTTCGGCAAGTGAGCAATCAGCCCGCGACGGGGCTCGTCTGCTTGCCGGCGTTTGCCGTGAAAAGGCAGACTGCTTCAGGGATACTGGAAGAAGCGTCGCCGTTCTGGGGCCGTCGCCCGCAGCCCACGTGAAGCTCAGGAACAAGTTCAGGTGGCATCTGTTCATAAAGACCTGGACAAGCCTGGATATGCAGAGCTTCACGGAGTGCGTGCTCGAATCCATCAAAGGCGATCCTGCCTTCCGGTCCGTGCAGATTGGTGTGGACCGCGATCCGGCGACCGAGATGTGATCGTTTTATGCCTGACATACTTCTCATACAGCCCCCAATCCGCGATTTCTATTTGACGGCAAAAAGAACCATTCCTTACGGGCTTGCCTGTATCGCCTCGCAGCTCTTACGAGAAGGCTACTCGGTCGAAATTCTGGACTCGCTTGCTTCAACCAGGTCAAAAAAAGTCGAGCTTCCACCCGAAATGTCGTACCTGCGAGATTTTTATTCAGGGCCGGATATTTCCCCCTTGGCCATGTTTCATCATTTCAGGCGTTTCGGACTTAGTCAGGAACTCATCGGTGAGAGGGTCCAAAGCTCCGGCGCTTTCCTTGTGGGAATATCGTCTCTTTTTACTGCATACAGCGCCGAGGCGATGCGCACCGCACAAGTGGTGAAACACCGGCGCCCGGAGGCTGTGACCGTGCTTGGCGGCCATCATCCGACCGAGATGCCCGAAGAGGCGTTGAGGCGGCAGGATTGCGTAGATTTCATTATCCGAGGCGAGGGGGAGGCTGCCATGGCGCTACTCGCCAGGGCGATCCACGGTGAGACCTCGGTCGAATCTGTCCCCGGCATAGGGTTTCGAACCACTGGTGGAAAGCTTTTCATAAGACCGCCGGCTGTTTTGGCGGACCTTGACGACGTTGCCCTTCCGGCAATCGATCTGATCGACAATAACTTCTACCGGCGCAGCAAGAAGCCAGGCGCTGTGATTGCAGCCACCAGAGGCTGTCCGCTCGGTTGCAGCTACTGCTCAATCGGATGCTCCCCATGGTGCGGTTTCCGCATGAAGAGCGTGCCAAGGGTCATCGAAGAAATGAAACGTGCGGTCTTTGGCATTGGGGCGCGCTTCATAGATTTCGAAGATGAAAACATTTCGTACGTGCGGGAATGGTTTCTTGATCTGCTTAATGAAATAAAGTCGCAGTTCAGGGGCTGCGATCTGGAATTGAGGGCCATGAACGGCCTTTTTCCTCCCACCCTGGATGAGGAAGTGGTTTGCGCGATGAAGACGGCCGGTTTTACCGCTCTTAATCTTTCGCTTTGTACGACCTGCCGCGAACAGCTAAAGAAATTCAGACGCCCCGACGTGCGGCAGGAGTTTGAAAGAGCCCTGCTGTACGCCGAAAAATATGGGCTTGATACTGTTGCATACATAATTGTGGGCGCGCCGGGACAAGACCCGCGAGACTCGGTGGCAGACCTGGTCTACCTGGCCGGCAAGACTGCGATTGCAGGAGTTTCCGTTTTCTATCCGGCCCCCGGCAGCGCCGATTTCGAAAAATGCGGGGCCCAAAATCTGCTCCCTGCGGCGCTTTCTCAATTGCGCTCAACGGCCCTCCCAATTTCCGGGACGACTACCAGGAAGGATTCGATCACATTGCTGAGACTGGCGAGGATCCTCAATTTTTTTAAATCGCTTGACTCGGCGGACAAACAGGAGGTCCTGGATTTTGCCAAAAAGCATGCGGCGCAAGCGGTCCCGGCCCAAATAGCGACGCCGAAGGCGCCGTACGGCGTTGAGACCCATGCCGCCCGAAGGCGCGCGATCGGCAAAACACTGCTGGGTATTTTCCTGCGGGATGGAGTAATCTATGGTGTAAGCCCAGAAGGGCATCTCTTTCAGCACCGGACATCCGATGCACTTTGCCTGGAATTCAGAAGCGGCCTGCTGGGGCTTTTTTCGTAAAGCATGAACCTTGGGGGGTGCCGAATAGAGCGAATCCCTTCGTATTATGACATAAATGACTCCATCGCTTCTATTGCCTGGCTTGGGCATTCTTCCTGCGGGGTATGGCCACAGTTTGGAATAATGATCAGCTTTGAATCAGGAATGTTTGCAGCTAGTTTTCTACCAATTTGTAATGGTATGATTGTATCCTTTTCGCCCCATATTATAAACACTGGTATTTTAATGCTCTTGAATCTCTCTGAAAGCTCATTCTCATCATAATCAGATGGAACTATTTGTTGTGCTGTTCGTATTAGCGCATGAGATGCGCCTGGAAGAGAACCGTATGAGGCATATGTTTCTACCATCTCATCTGTGATTTTGGTACGGTCAAAGATGGCTTGTTTTAGTACCTTTCTGGCTCTAAATTTAGTGCTGGTAAGACAAAGCGAGAGCTTATTTATTATTGGTATTGTAAGGATAGATATAAAGTCTGGAAGACGTTGCTTATAGCTGGCCGAATCGATGAGTACCAACTTTGAGATATGATGAGTACCATGCTCACACTCGATGAGGTATGTAATAATAGAAACTGCACCTCCCATAGAATTTCCCACCAGAGTTACATTATCTAAGTTATGTACTCTTATAAACTCATAAATAATCTCACTTTGATCTGCCACGGAATAGTTATTGTCCATTGGCTTATCGGATAAGCCATGTCCTTTTAAGTCAATAGCTATTACCCTATACGCTTTGGAAAAGTAAGACAAAAAGTATCTCCACGTGTAGTTTGAGGCACCAAACCCATGCAGGAGGATGATAGGTTGGCCCTGGCCTTGATCTTCATAATTGATTGAAAAGCCTTTATACTCGAAAGTTGATTTTCTTGAGTTCATGCTGGTTTCTCCTCCGTAATCAATGTGCTGGAACATCTTCACATCTATAGCCCATTGTGGAAAGGGGCAAGGCAGGTGTTGACGCTAGAAGCATGTTACTCTCATATTCCGATTTCGCAAGAGTAATTTTGGATAGTCTTCCGACGACCTCTTGTTTCCCGCAGGCCCTTGTGATATAAGCATTTGCAAAAATGGGCTGGCGTAGCTCAATGGCAGAGCAGCTGATTTGTAATCAGCAGGTTGGGGGTTCGACTCCCTTCGCCAGCTTTAGCAGTTTCACTGAGTTATAGAGAACAAGAGAAGTATTATTGTGAAATTGCGGCGACGGTCTTCCTGGATTTGCGGGCGTGTGCAGCGCATTTGCCTGGCAACCTGTGCAGCTCCCCAACAGATCATCTTTCGTGGCTTCATCCGTACAGATACCGGCAAATGGCAACAGCCGCTATAACTGCAACGAGTTCAGCCGTCAAACCGGCAACGAGCGCGTGGCGTATCCGTCTGACCTGTACTGCGCCAAAATAGACGGCTAGAACGTAAAAAGTCGTTTCGCTTGAACCCTGGAGTGTGGAAACAAGGTAGCCGGTATAGCTGTCGGGGCCGATTGCTGGGTTTTTGATTATGGAAGCGACAACTCCGTATGCGCCGGAACCTGAAAGGGGCCGCATTATCGCCATTAGAACGCCCTCCGGCGGAAGCCCTGCAGAGGCAGTCCAGGTGCCCAACGTTTTAACGATCGCCTCGATTGCGCCGCTTGCTCTGAACATGCCAACGGACACCAGAATAGCAACGAGATAGGGAATGATCTTTACTGCAACCTCGAAGCCTTCCTTTGCTCCCTCCACGAAGACTTCGTATATCCGCACCCTTTTTGCGACCCCGAATGCAAGAAAAGCTAAAGTGATACTCGGAATAACCCAGGGCGAGATGACACGGCCGTAGACGACCGTCAATGGGACAATCCCGATGAGAAATCCAAAAGCCATGCAACTGACCCATAGCGGATAGGGTTCAGACGCTTCGCTGGGATGCTCGAATTTGAATTCTTCCGTGTCATTGCCGATATTGTTTTCGATTCCCGTCTGTTGGCTCGTGCTGTGCGGAAGAGGGAAAAATCTCTGGTAAGCCCTGGTGGCGAATAACGCGAAAAGGGTGGCGCAAAAGCTTGCAAAAAGGGTCGTAGGGAGAATGGCCGCAGGGTTTGCCGACCCCGCTGCTGCCCGAAGTGCGATGACCGAAGCAGGGAATAAAGTTATACCGGCAGTATTGATCGCCACAAAAAGAACCATTGCGTTTGTGGCTGTGCCGGGGCAAGGGTTTAGCTTCTCAAGTTCCTGCATGGCCCGTATGCCGAATGGCGTAGCTGCATTGCCAAGACCCATGAGGTTGGCGGAAAAATTCATGATCATCGCGCCGGTTGCCGGGTGGTTTGGGGGCACCTCGGGAAAGAGCCATACCATCAGTGGACGTATAAGACGAGCGATAATGACGAGGATGCCGCCCGCCTCGGCCACTTTCACCAATCCCAGGAAAAGGGTCATTACCCCAATGAGGCTGATCGCCAGTTCAACCGAACTTCCGGCTGCGTCAACAATGGCTTTCGACAACTGTTCCATAGGAGCAATCGAGTCGAAAGCGGGTACCCACGTGAGTTGCCGCCATCCAACCGTGATGAATCCGGTAAGCACCAGGACTAAGAAAATAAAATTCATGGCAATGGAGCCCGCCTAATACCGAGTTAGGTTCCAAGAGCGACGGATAACCCCAAACTGAGCGGGGGAAAGCTTCCCCCGCACCCCAGCAGGATTTCGGCCACGCGCGGACGCGCGAGGCCGATCGCTCGGCGCTGTCGGCGGCAAGCCACCGCATGCGCTGGGCCGCCGCCGCGCCATATTGAGTCGCGTAGCGGCGAGGGGGAGCGCAGTTCCCCACGCTCTTGAATAATATCACTTGTCCAAACATTCTCACTGATTTTTGCTTTACGCTTTGTAAAAAAGACTGACACTTTACCCGATGATTCCGAATTCAACCCAAAGCGATGCTCCATAATTTTCTAAGTAAATCAGAGCTTTATTCAATCGATTCATAAGGGCGCTCTATGGCATGCAAGTTGCCAATCTCTTCGAGACCGAAATTTCGCCCTGCGCGGTCGCTTCGGCTTCAAGACTCATCAGCAATCGATCAAAAGGAGGTTTTCCCAAATGAGTGGTCCACGGCAGGTTTACGAGTTCCTCAAGGCTTCATCCATAGCACATGCGCGATGGGATTATGAAGTGTCCATGTCCATCATTAAAAACCGTAAGAAACTTTGGGTTTTGCTTCTACTGCTCGCGCCTATTCTGCTTGTGTCTCTGCTTGAAGCAGCCCCTTTGCTGGGAGGCAAGGAGGCTTATGCCCCGGCTTTCTATTCACCAATGATCTTCCTGGTTTCGATGGCCATCGGACTTGCTGCCGGACTGATCACCGGGTGTATCGGCGCCGGGGGCGGGTTCATCATCACTCCGGCCCTCATGGCTGCGGGCGTAAAGGGCATTCTGGCTGTCGGTACCGACCTTTTTCACATTTTTGCCAAGGCTATCATGGGTACCACCGTACACAAGAAGCTCGGCAATGTCTCAGTGAGACTTGCAATAGCATTTCTGATCGGTTCCGGAGCAGGAACATTCGTCGGAGGGGCAATCAACAGAATGCTCTATAATATCGATCCCCTGTTGAGCGACGGTTTCATCAGCCTTATTTATGCCGTTTTGCTGGGTTTTCTGGGTTTTTATGCGCTCTTCGATTTTCTAAAATTCAGAAAAGGCCCCGCAGCAGCCAGTGGCGGCGCTCACGGTTCCGGTCATTCCGGCGCCACCAATTTCGCGGTAAAACTTCAGTCGGTAAATATTCCACCGATGATCGCCTTCGATGAGGATTTCGTACCCGGCGGCAAAAGAATTTCCTGGGTGGTCATCGCCACGGGCGGCGCCGTTGTGGGGATTCTTGCCTCCATAATGGGTGTGGGGGGCGGTTTTGTTACGTTCCCCATGTTTGTTTACGTCTTCGGCGTTTCTTCGATGACGACCGTGGGCACCGATATTCTTCAGATCATCTTCACGGCAGGTCTGGCGGCTATCGCTCAATACGCCATTTACGGATACGTATTCTACTCTCTGGCGATGGGAATGCTGGTCGGCTCACTTTTGGGCATTCAGGTCGGCGCGCTCACCACCAAAGTGGTTAAAGGCATTTACATCCGCGGTTTCTATGCGGTCTCGATTCTCGCAGGGTTTGTAAACCGGGCTGCAACTCTGCCCCGAAAAATGGTCGAACTCGAACTGATCAGCCTCCCTAAATCGATAACCACTAATATCGAGTTCGTGGGCAACATTGTTTTCTGGGTTGTGGTAGCCGTTTTTGGGATTTGGCTGTTTACCATGTTCTTCGGCAATCTGGAGCACCTGAGAGAAGAGACGACGGTTCCGGAAATGTCTGTTAAACCGGCTGTTTAAAATCCGCGGACAGAGGAGAAAAACATATGCTGATCAGACATCAAAAGGCAATGAATATTGGCCTGTTGCTCGGGATAACTTTCTTTGGAATTCTGGCCCTCATTTTTTCTCCCGTATTTGGAGGGGGCAAGAACGGCCTGGAGTACTCGGATGAGCTTTTCAACAAGCTGGCTAAAGGGTCCTCTTATTTTATTCCCAAACTCACCGGCGACCTCAAGGGGGTTGAGGGACAGGAACTGGCAGTCAGCGTGAAGATGGAAAATGCCGACCAGGCAGCCAGAGCAGCAAAGATTTTTGCAAGGAGCGCCCCGGATACGACATCTCAGGGTGTTCAGCTCAGCATCAAAGGCAATCTTGCAAAACTGCTAGGAGCCGTTCTGGAAGACTCCAATTCCATGTATTTCGACAAAGGCGATGAAATCAGGGAAAAGTACGGCATGGACGAAAAAGAAGTGATGACGACTTGGTGGGCTGCGCTGAACCGGGCGGTCAAAGAACTCCAGAAGAGCAGGAAAACCGAACAGTCCAACATCATTCTGGAGGTCATGAAAAAGGGCATCGAACCGGCCTACAACTTCTACAAGATCGATCCCCAGAGTATTGGAGAAAAGGCTTTTACGGCAATGGGTCTTTTGGTCTTTTACGTACTCTATACCTTGTGGTGGGGTTTTGCGATTTTCAACCTGTTCGACGGTGTCGGCCTCAGCATGAAAAAGGCCAGGGTCAAACAGGAAGTATAAGGCTTTTTCGTCTCGTTTGATTGTCACGATTGCTGCACCCTGGAGGGGTAGAATGAAAATCCTGGTACCGGTTGACGGTTCGGCTCACTCTCTGAAGGCCCTGGAAACTGCCGCCGATTTTGCAAAAAGCAAACAGGCTGACATTTATGTGATCAGCGTAGCGCTTTCCATTGGTGGTATGGAAGGCCATGAACTCTCGCCACACAGCCGAGAGTTCCACGATGATACTCAGCAACAACGCGCTGATGAGGCAATAAAAACAGCCGGCGAAGTCCTTAAAAAACACGAAGTCGACGTCAGGGTCTCCAGAACTTTGTCAACGTCGGTTTCTATCCCTGATGCCGTCATTGATTTCGCAAAGACCGAACAGATCGACCTTATTGTTCTTGGGAGCCGAGGATTGAGTGCTTCGTGCAGATTCAAGCTGGGCAGCATCGCCTATGAGGTGGTTAAATACAGTCCCTGTACTGTGCATCTTGTCAAGATTCCGGCGGCTCAGGGTTGAGTTCGGTTCCTGCGGGACAAGGCCGCCTGATTTGGAGCATTGTCCCGGGGACACGGGCACAGGTGTGCCTGTTATTTAACCGGACCGGCGCGTGTGGTGCTTTAGCTATCTGGAATAGAAAATATAGGTATAAAGAGCGCGTGCGCAGGCTAGCGCCCTGGTGAGCCGCTTTTCACTGAACTGTGTATTCCCGGATGCCAAGGGCCCATAGAGATGAAAAAGATATTCACAATATTGGTGGCAGACAGGAACAGGAACGTACGCGATTTTCTTCGCCGCGAACTTTCGGCAGAGGGTTACGAAGTTGCTATCGCCGGGGATGGCGGCCAGATTCTTGCAGAAATAGAGCGCGAGAATGGGGTGGACCTGCTTGTGTTTGACCTCGAAATGCCGGACGCCGACAGCTCGAACATTTTTGAAAAAATCCAGAAACGCCGGGTCCCTTTGCCTGTTGTAATCCATACTTTTCTGACCGAAGAATCCGAGCGGGATTTTAGCTTAAACAAAGGGGAAATCTGCATCGAAAAGAGCGGCAATATCGACCTCCTTAAAACAGCCATCGCCGATATGCTTAGAAGATTTTACCCGGACGAGCCCTGAATACCGCGGATCAGGCCGACCTAGCCCGATAACTGGTGCCCATCGGGCTCAGGACAAATGCTCGGCGGTGAGCGCGTACTCGCCCACTTCGTGTAAAAACCTGTGCGTGCGATGAACTTCAGGCACAGGGCAGCCGGTTCGGATTTGCAGCATGAAGAGTCCGATGGCGAACCTTTCAAGAAATTTCTTTATTAATACCTGCTTATTGGCAATAATATTACCTGGGCGAAGCGCCAATGAAATCCCGACGTGAAGCTGTGCGTGCGGCGGCTTTTTATAGGTTTCTTTGGGTTCATTACCTTATTTAGGCATGATCGAGTATGCCGCCGGCTCTTTGGAGGCTGTGCAGGTGGAAAATTTAAGCGTTCTTATTGTGGATGATGAAGTTGAGTTCCTTGAGATTCTGGTCAAAAGGCTCAGGAAAAGAAAACTTGCCGTAAATGGCGTGACGAGCGGTGAAGCGGCCCTGGAGCAATTGAAGCAATCTCCCGTCGATGTAGTCGTCCTGGACGTAAAGATGCCCGGTATGAGCGGTCTTGATACCTTGCGCGAAATAAAGAAAACATACAATCTGATAGAAGTGATAATGCTCACGGGTCACGCGAATATGGAAGTGGCCATCCAAGGGATGGATATCGGCGCTTTTGACTATCTTATGAAACCCATCGAAATCGACGAACTGGTATATAAAATCCAGGACGCCTGTAAAAGAAAAAGGCTGAATGAAAAAGCCGGGCTCGTGGAATCGCGGGACGCATCCAGTTGAGGAACTGTTCAATGTTCCCGGCCCACGGATTTGGTGTGTGAGAATTGGTGGGCACGACAAATGTAAGTTGTATTTGAATTTAAAGAGTTAAGGAGCCTGTTCACAAAAACTTCCCCCTCCTCCCTCAGTAAAAGGGAGGCGAATTTGGCCGCGCGCTGCCGTATGTCTTTAATAAAAGAATGGCTGCAAAGACTTGGAATAGGCAAAAGGGACAAGACGCTAACACTGTCGGACGCCGAAGCTCTGCGCACCGCCTTCCAGACAAGACACCATAATTTCAAGCTGCTCCTTAGCGCCAATAACAAAGCCCTGCAGATCATGTCTGAGCTTGAGGAGGCCCGTAAAGGCGACACGCCGTTCGGAATGTCTTTTATTCGGGCTCACTGCACGGCCGTCTCCGTCAATGTCTTTCGCATGATAAGGTGTATGGATCAACTGGCGCCCCGCAAATATATTGACCTATACGACAGCTTCAGGTCGATTCAGGGCAGGATTGCCGAAATCCTGTCCGAAAGAAAAGAAACGAGTGCGGGTCCGCTGATAATTTCTCTCCGGGACATAGATAAAACAAGGTCGGATGAGGCCGGCAACAAGATGGCAAACCTCGGGGAGATCCGCAATCGTCTCGGTATAAAGGTCCCCAATGGTTTTGTAATTTCGTCCCGGGCGTTTCGCGAATTCATAGACTCCGGGGACCTTCAGGCTGAGATAGACCGCCTTATGCAGTCATCTCCGGCGGAAGAAATTGACCAACTGTTTGAGCTTAGCGCACAAATCCAGCAGCAGATCATCCGGACCGGAATGCCGGCCGAGCTGGAAAGAGCTATTTTAAGCGCCTATGTCGAACTTGAAAAAAAAGAAGGGCAGGGGGTGAAAGTCTCGCTTCGCAGCAGCGCCCTTGGCGAAGATTCCGCGCAAAGCTCCTTTGCCGGGCTGTACCGCTCCGAATTGAATGTCAGCGCCGACAACCTCATCTACGCTTACAAGGAAATAGCGGCAAGCAAGTACAGCCTCCAGGCGATCACCTACCGGTTGAACAGAGGGATCCGCGACGAAGATGTAGACATGTGCGTGGGGTGCATGTCCATGGTAAACGCCGTGGCGGGTGGTGTTATTTATTCGAGAAACCCTCTAGATGTGCGCGATGTGCGGATTTTCATTCATTCAGTCTTTGGCTTGCCCAAATCGGTGGTAGACGGCAGCGTTGCGGCCGATCTTTTTGTAGTCTCCAGAAATCATCCGCCTCAAATCGTGGAAAAACACATCGTGGAAAAGCGGCAAAAATTTGTCTGCTACCCCGACGAAGGTGTCTGCAGGCTTGAAATCGTCGGCGATGAGGGTTCCCAGGCTTCCATTTCCGATCATACTGCGCTTGAGCTGGCGCGCATCGCCCTGCGGATAGAAGATCATTACGGGGTTGCCCAGGATATCGAATGGGCGTTGGATGACAAAGGGGAAATAATAATGCTTCAGTGCCGCCCGCTCAGGCAGAGGAACACTATCGCCGAACGGGGGCAGGGTGGCTGTGACATTCCGGCTTGTGAAGTGATCGTTTGGGGCGGTCTTACCGTAAGTCCCGGGGCCGGGTTTGGGCCGGTTTTCACGGTCAGGAAAGAAAGCGAGGTCCTCCTTTTCCCAAGGGGAGCAGTCCTCGTTGTCAAGCAGGCGCTGCCCAGGTGGGCAGCTTTACTCGACCGGGCCTCGGCCCTTATCGCCGAACAGGGGACGGCGGCCGGACATCTCGCCAATGTGGCCAGAGAATTCGGCGTGCCGGCAATTCTGGGACTGGAAGGGGCAACCGATTTGCTCGAAAACGGTCAGCCCGTTACGGTCGATGCGGATGGCCTCAGAGTGTGCAGAGGGAAAATCGAACCCTTGCTTCGAGATAAGGAAACATCCAAAGGTCTTATGGATGGCTCTCCAGTCCTGGACATCCTGAAGAGGGTATCCGAGAATATAATCCCTCTGCATCTGCTCGATCCGGGGTCATCAGATTTCAAACCTTCCCAGTGCCGGAGCTTGCACGACATAACCAGATTTTGCCACGAGAAATCAGTCGTGGAGATGTTCAGTTTCGGAAAAGATCACCATTTCTCGGAAAGGGCAAGCAAGCAGTTGGTATGCCGGATTCCAATGCAGTGGTGGGTGCTCAACCTTGATGACGGGTTCAGGGAGGATGTGCCGGGCAAGTTCGTGGACCTGGACAATATCGTGTCGATCCCAATGCTTGCACTTTGGGAAGGAATTGTCGCCGTGCCGTGGGAAGGGCCTCCGCCAATGGATTCCAAGGGTTTCATGTCGATCCTCATGGAAGCCAGCTCTAATCCGGCGCTCGATCCTTCCATGCCTTCTCCCTATGCGAACCGTAATTATTTTATGATATCGAAAAATTTTTGCAGCCTCAGTTCCCGGTTTGGTTTTCATTTTTTAAGCATCGAGGCCCTTGTCGGTGAGAGGGCCAGTGAGAACTACATCAGTTTCGCGTTTAAGGGCGGCGCTGCCGACCATGGCAGGCGCGTGCGCCGCGCACGTTTTGTGGGCGATATTCTCGAAGAGTTCGAATTCAGGAGTGAAATCGAAAGCGACGGTGTTACGGCGCGTCTGGAAGGCTACGATGAAGAGGTGATGAAGGAAAAGCTCAAAATCCTGGGATACCTGCTCATCCACACTCGCCAGCTTGATATGATCATGTCTAACGACGCCTCATGTCTGAAACTCAAGAGCAAACTGCTCGCGGATATTTCCTCCGTCATACTCTCGAATGCCTCAGCCCCGCCATTTTAGATTGAATCGCCAGCGCACCGCCGCAATTGCGGCGTTTTTTAACCTTAAATAACTCGAGCCATAAAAAGGATGCCAGATGAACGGTGCAGTGCGGGACAGAATACTGATTGCTAACGATGGTTCCGAACAGTCCCTGCAGACGGTTCGCTATGTCTCTTCCATCCTTGATCTGCATCGGTTCGAGTTGGTCCTGTTTCATGTTGTCACCAAGTTCCCCGAATCATTCATCGACATCGAAAAAGGAATTCCCGCGTACCGGTACAAGATAGTTAACGTAGAGCCCTGGGAGAAACAGCAGCAAGAGGCCGTCCGTGAGTGCATGGAAAAAGCTGGGGCCATTTTGATGGACGCCGGATGCCCAAATGAGGCTATAACGCTAAAAATTGACAACAGAAAAATCGGGATCGCTCAAGATATCGCCGCTGAATCCCGAACCGGCTATACGGCGCTGGTGGTAGGGCGAAGGGGGCTTAGCGATTTCAAGGACTTCATGCTCGGCTCCGTGGCAGGGCACATCCTGGGGCTTGTACCAATCCCCATGTGGATTGTGTCGGGAGACGGCAGGCCAGTAAGGGCACTCGCGTGCCTGGATGGCTCCGAAGGGTCGATGCTTGCCTTGACCCATCTTGCCGATGTCCTGGACACCTCGAAAAACTTCGAAATCACGCTGTTCCACGCTATTCATAGCTTTCGCGGTTTCAGGAATTTCGTTCGCGAAGCTCTTTCTTCGGAGAAGGATAAAACGGTCATCGAGCAAATCGACAGAGAACTGGACAAAGGGGCGGCGCTGCTGGAACCATCCTTTGATAAGGCGAGGGCCACTTTGATCTCCCGTGGAGTGAACCCTGCCAGAATTCATCAGAAGATCGCACGAGGCGCGGGGAGTCCGGCGCACGCCATTGTGGAAGAAGCCGAAAAAGGTAAATATGATACCATCCTTGTCGGCAGAAGGGGCCTTTCCAAAGTCGAGGAATTCATAATGGGGCGAGTCAGCAACAGGGTGATCCATATGGCAAAGGAAAAGACTGTATGGGTCGTCTGCTAGTACCCTGTAACCCTTGTGGCTTCGAGTAGCACCGCTCCTGTAGGGTGTGGGGCACAGTCTCAAGTGCCCACCCTACGGATTATGCGAAATACATAAAGTTACAGGGTACCATCTGGTTTCGATCGCCGATCTCGACAGCCCGCCCTCACGCGAGGCTGTACCCATCCATGTACGCCTCCGCAATAAACTCCTCCTTGCCCCACTTTAGAAATGGGGGATCTTGATTCCCTTGCGCGAGCCCGCCAATCGGGTCCCCGGACGTGATCCGGGGGACAAAAACGTTCCGGCAAAACGGCCCTGGTCATTGACAGGCCAAGGATAGCGTGGAGACCGGATTTTGCCTCCTTTCCGAACAGAAACCCCGGATCTGGTCCGGGGCGGGCTCTCGAGGGGTGTGGAGATCTCATCCGGTGTTTCAACATAAATACTGATTATATTAAGAACACAAATGCGTAAAAGGCCGTCTGGCCGCCTCGAAAAGATCGGCAAAAAAATCCGCTGTTTTGCTCTAATTGGTTTCCCCCCGAGTTTTCTCGGGCGGTGAGAGGACAAAAAAATGCAGGATCTTAAAAGATTGGAAAATTTAGAGAAAATAAGCAAACTGATACGTTATTACTCTCTTGCCATGTCCACCGCAGCAGGTTCGGGGCATCCGACTTCTTCGCTCTCCGCAACCGAACTTATGGCCGGGCTCCTATTTGGCGGAACCTTCAGATACGACCTGGAACATCCCGAAAACGCGAACAATGATCGGCTCATTTTCAGCAAAGGCCATGCCTCTCCGCTGTTCTATTCCCTGTGGGCCGCCGCCGGGGCGCTGAGTGAAAAAGAACTCATGAGATTCCGCAAATTTGGGAGTCCCATCGAGGGCCACCCGACGGTTGCTTTCCGCTATACCGAGACAGCTACCGGATCTTTGGGGCAGGGGCTTTCCATGGGTGTGGGAATGGCCCTGAATGCCAAATACCTCGATAAGCTCCCCTACCGGACCTACGTGCTCCTGGGGGATAGCGAGATGGCGGAAGGCTCGCAATGGGAATCAATCGAGATTGCGGTTCACTACAAGCTGAACAATCTGGTGGGCGTGATTGACGTAAACCGCCTGGGCCAGCGTGGCGAGACCATGTATGGTCATGACGTCGAAGCTTATGCCCTGAGGGTGGGAGCTTTCGGCTGGGAAACCATCGTAATCGACGGACATTCCTATCCCGAGGTCCTGGATGCCTACGAAAAAGCCTGCCGCTCCGAAAAGCCTGTAATGATCGTCGCCAAAACGATCAAGGGTAAAGGGATCTCGTTCCTGGAAGATAAAGAAGGCTGGCACGGGGTCGCCCTGAAAAAGGACGACCTCGACAGGGCCTTAAAGGAACTTGGCGAGATCGACTATTCGGTGCGAGGACAGATTCGACGTCCCGATGACCTGAAACCACAGTCCATGGAGCCTCAGCCGGCTGGCACGATAACCTATCCGATGGATAAGCCCGAGGCCACCAGAAAGGCGTACGGGAAGGCACTGGTGCGCATCTACCCTCAGTTTCCCTCGATGGTGAGCCTGGATGCAGAGGTGAGCAACTCGACCGAGGCTGCGATATTCAAGGATGCCTATCCCAACCGCTTTTTCGAAATGTTCATCGCCGAGCAGAACATGGTTGGAGCAGCAGTCGGCCTTGCCCGGCGTGGAAAGGTCCCGTTCGTTTCAACCTTTGCGGCGTTTCTCAGTCGCGCGTTCGACCAGATCCGAATGAGCGTTTACTCGGATGCGAACATAAAATTCGTCGGCTCTCACGCCGGGGTGTCGATTGGACAGGATGGACCTTCGCAGATGGGCCTCGAGGATATTGCCATGTTCCGGGCCGTTCTAAACAGCGTCGTGCTCTATCCCTGCGATGCGGTTTCAACCGACCGGCTGGTCGAAGAGGCCGCCAAACACAAGGGGATCGTCTACATTCGGACCACGAGGATGGCGACGCCGATCGTCTACGGCGTTGAGGAATCTTTCGCCATCGGCGGGAGCAAAGTGCTGAGGAAAAGCGACATGGATGCCGGCACGGTGGTTGCCGCCGGGATCACTCTTCACGAAGCCCTGAAAGCCTACGATGAACTGAAGGGGCAGGGAATCCTGATCCGCGTAATCGACCTCTACAGCGTAAAACCGCTGGACGATGCCACACTGCGCGAAGCGGCAGACAGCACGGATTTCATAATCACCGTCGAAGACCATTATCCCGCCGGGGGAATCGGTGAAGCGGTGAGGAGCGCACTCACGCCATCGAGTGTGCCTGTATATTCCCTGGCCGTTCAAAAAAGGCCGAAAAGCGGAATGCCGGAAGAGCTTCTCGAATACGAGGAAATTTCTCAACAAGCCATCGTATCGAAAGTCAAAGAAATCCTGTGGAACAAAGAGCGTCGAAAAGGGGAGTCGGCATGACAGATAAGAAATGCGACATAGCAGTAGCGGGTGTTGGCGTGATGGGAGGTAATCTGGCTCTCAATATGGCCGGCCACGGGTTTTCGGTTGCCGTCTACGATCCGGATGCGGAAAAAGCTCGGGCGCTCGCTCAAGGAAAAGAAGGCGGAGGCAAGATACATGCGGGGGGCACGGTGCAGGAACTGGTGGCCATGCTGCACCGCCCGCGGGCCGTTTTGCTGCTGGTTCCTGCCGGAAAGCCTGTGGACGACGCAATCAGCACGCTGACTCCTCATTTTGATAAGTCGGACCTCATCATCGACGGCGGCAACTCCCACTTCACGGACACTAACCGCAGGGAAAAGCTGATGGCTCAAAGCGGCATGCTCTTCATGGGCATGGGCATTTCCGGAGGCGAATACGGCGCGCGGCGCGGCCCAAGCATAATGCCCGGGGGTCCTTCCGATGCCTACGAACGGGTCAGAAAAATCCTGGAGGCTTCCGCAGCCCACGTGAATGGCGACCCCTGCGTCGCTCACATGGGGGCAGGCTCGGCCGGCCATTACGTAAAGATGGTCCATAACGGCATCGAGTACGGCGTGATGCAGCTTATTTCCGAAACTTACGACATCATGAAGCGCGGCATGGGTATGAGCCCAGGCGAACTTGCCGAAATCTACTCGAAATGGAACGGCGAAGAACTCAATTCTTACCTCATCGAGATTACCGCAGACATATTCCATTACAAGGACGAAAAGGACCCCAAGCTGGTTCTCATCGATCTCATTCTGGATCGGGCAAGACAGAAAGGCACGGGGAAATGGACCTCATGGGACGCGATGGAGCTCGAGGTGCCGACCCCCAATGTGGACGCAGCCGTAATAATGCGAAATCTTTCAGGCTATCCCGATGAGCGAAAAAAGGCTTCTGAGGTGCTGCACGGCCCCGAACATCGGTTTAAGGGTGACCGGGCGGGGATGATCGGACACCTTCGAAATGCATGCTATGCCGGAATGGTCATGACCTATGCACAAGGGTTTGCACTGCTAAAAGCGGCTTCGAGAAGCTATGAGTACGGACTGGACCTTGAGACGGTGGCAAGGATCTGGCGCGGAGGGTGCATTATCCGTGCTGCGGTCCTTGAGCCCATCCGCACAGCGTTCAGCAGGCAGTCCGATCTCTCGAACCTTTTGATGGATGAGCATTTCAGCCGGGAAATCAATGCCAGGCAAAAATCCCTGCGAACGGTGGTCGCCACGGCGGCAGAACTCGGAGTGCCCTCACCCGGATTTTCGGCCTCTCTTGCCTACCTCGACGCGTACCGAAGCGCATGGCTTCCGGCGAACCTGATCCAGGCACAGCGCGACTATTTCGGCGCGCACACTTACGAGCGCAAAGACATGCCGGGAAAATTTCTGCACACGGACTGGAGGCCTCCTGCTCCCGCCTCGTCTCGCGGAGCGTAGAGAATGAGCGTAGGCCTTCGTGCTATGCGCTCACACATCGAGCAGGGAGGCCGGCAAGCATGCTCCCGAGGTATTATGTAACTCTATCCTACGAGGAAACTGGAGGAAAATACCTGATGCAGGGCGACAAGATTAGCAACGCGACAGTATTCGTCATCTTCGGAGGAGGAGGCGACCTCACCTGGCGCAAGCTGGCGCCTGCCCTCTACAGTCTTTTTCTGGACGGGTATATGCCGGAGCGATTCGCGATTCTGGGAGTCGGCCGCAAGCAGTTTACCGATGAGTCCTACCGCCTGCGCCTGCGCGAAGGCGCGGATAAGTTTTCGCTCAGCGGAAAAATCGAAGAAAAGAGCTGGGCCGAATTTGCCGGTCATATTGCCTTTTCCAAAGCCGATCTGAACGATTCAAACGCATTCAGGGGGATCGCAAAAGAGCTTTCGGCCTACGATGAGACGTGGGACGCAAGGGCGACCCGGATTTATTATATGGCCTTGCCCCCGAGCATGATCAAGTCCATAGCTGAAGGGCTTGCGGGCGCAAAACTGAACCTGGACCGCGAGCATGCGCGAATCGTTGTGGAAAAACCGTTCGGCCATGACCTCAATTCGGCCCGTGAATTGAACCTGCTGCTCACCCAATATTTCCAGGAATCCCAAGTCTACCGGATAGACCACTATCTCGGAAAAGAGACCGTTCAAAACATCCTCGCCTTCCGGTTCGCCAACACACTCTTCGAGCCGATTTGGAACCGCCGCTACATCGACCACGTGCAGATCGCCGTGGCGGAAAACGATGGGGTCGGGAGCCGGAGCGGCTATTATGAGAAAGCCGGGGCGCTCCGGGACATGGTTCAAAACCACCTCTTGCAAATCCTCTGCCTCATTGCCATGGAGGCCCCGGTCTCATTCGACAGCGATGAAGTGCGGCAAAAGAAAGTCGATGTTCTCCGCGCTATTCGGGTCATTCGCCCGGAGCAGGTCCATCAGAGTGCTGTCCGGGGCCAGTATGGCGGAGGCTGGATCGAAGGCGGCCGTGTCCGGGGATACCGTTCTGAACCCGGCGTGGCCGCTGATTCGGCCACGGAAACGTTTGCGGCGGTCAAGCTTTACGTGGACAACTGGCGATGGCAGGAGGTGCCGTTTTACCTGCGCACCGGCAAACGGCTGCCCGCCAGAAACTCAGAGGTTTCCATTCATTTTCGGCCCGTGCCGCACCAGACCTTTCCGGTTTCAGCTCTTCAGGACTCCCGGCCAAACCGGCTGTTGATCTCCATGCAGCCCGAGGAAGGCATTCTGTTGCGATTCGAGGTTAAACATCCCGGCCAGCATATGGCGCTCGCGCCGGTAATGATGCAGTTCTATTACCGCGAGGCATTCCAGGTCCGCTCGCCCGAAGCCTACGAGACTTTGCTGCTGGACATCATGAGGGGAGATTCCACGCTGTTCATGCGCGCCGATCAAACCGAGGCCGCCTGGGGGGTGATTACCCCAATTCTGGACATGTGGCAGTCGGTCAGGCCGACCGATTTTCCTAATTACCAGGCCGGAAGCTGGGGGCCGGAAGCAGCCGACATCCTCATTGCCCAGGACGGACGCAGTTGGACGTTGCCCACCTTTCTGCAATGCCGGGAGGACCTTGCAATATGCCGAGTCACCAAAGAGCCCCCAGAGTAGTCTGCGTTTATGACGATTATGAAGCCTTGAGCCGGGCCGCCGCAGATCTTTTCCTGCGGCAGGCAAACGAGGCGATAAAAGACCGCGGCCGGTTCAGCGTCGCGCTTTCGGGAGGGCACACCCCCGAGCGGATATACGAGCTTCTGGCGGGTCCTCCGTTCAACGAACTGCTGGACTGGGGCCGTGTGCATGTCTTCTGGGGCGATGAGCGGTGTGTGCCGCCAGACGATCCCCGGAGCAATGCCCGGATGGCGAGGGAAAAACTCCTCGACCATGTTCCAGTGCCTCCCGGCCAGGTCCACCCCATTGCCTGCGCCGATTCGGCAGAGGATGGCGCCAGGAGCTACGAATCCCTGCTGCGGTCCTTCTTTGACGGCGGCCCCAAAAGCTTTGATCTGGTCCTTTCAGGGCTGGGGAGCGACGGCCATACGGCCTCGCTTTTCCCCGGAACGGCCGCGGTACTGGAGAAGGACCGCTGGGTTACCGAGATATACAGCGAGAAGGATGGAATTTACCGGGTCACATTGACCGCACCAATTCTCAATCGGGCCTTGGTTTTGGCCTTTATCGCATCCGGGGCTTCCAAGGCGGAGGTGCTCAGAGAGGTCCTGGCTCAGCGGCCCGGACCCGAGCGTTTTCCCGCCCGGCTGATTGAACCCGATCGTTATGGAGGCAAGCTCTACTGGCTGCTGGACAAAGATTCCGCATCGCTGCTGGAAAGCTGAGCCCATGAACGGCAAACCGTTCACGCTTACCACGATTAACCATGAGATCGTGCTCTTGCTGCGGCTTTTCAAAATGACAACTGCTTCCTGTTAGAATTATATTCGGAGGGACGAGATAGAACCACGCCCGGAGGGGCCGCTACCCGAGGAAATTAAATAATATCGCTGATTATGTTGTCATCACCATTGAATATTACGATTAACTCCCTGAAGACCTTCAGGACTTGGCCGGGATTGCAGAGCGGGCGTCTCTCGGGTTATCAGATCCCCGAACGTCAAGATGGAGAACAAGATGGGACCCACAGACTGGTTGGACCAAATCGAAGTGATCATTTCCAGCTGCAACGAGCATGGCATCACCACCTTCATGAACCGGCGCGGCAGCGAGACTTTTGCAAAGGCCGGCGGCTACCAGCTCATCGACAAGAGCATGATTGACTGCCACCCCGAGGGGTCTGTGCGGAATAAGTTTGTCAAGCTTATGGAGAGCCAAAAGTTCAATTGTTACACCATCGACAGGAACGGCAAGAAGACGCTTGTATACCAGACTCCCTTGTTTAACGACGGGGCATTCGTGGGCTATAATGAGATGATCCTGCCAATCCCTGAGACCATGCCGCATTTTGTGAGATGACATATGCCACTTGTGAAGGGTGCTCGACCAAGGGCGTTTTAAGATATGTGCTCGGGACAAGCGGAAGCGGTGTTTCAATCTGCTTTCGTGCACACTGTATGCACACCAGAAGGGCAGGGGAGAGACTCTGAAAACTGATGTTTTGTAAGTTGGCGGAAGCGCATGGGAATCGAACCCACCTGGGAACGCCTTCACGCCCCCACACCGGATTTGAAGTCCGGTTATTATCCTTTTCCTCATTTTTCACGCCTTAAGATAATCCTTGACAGAGTAACGGTTTTATGGCATTCATGGTGTCACATGATGGGACACTTTTTGACGGTTTAGGAAATTATGAGGTACGTAACGAGTACGTAAGAATCGGAGGTTCCGGGATGGCTATCCAAATCTATTGTGATGAGTGCCGGACATCGAACAAGCTGGACGCCAAGAAATGCCGGAAATGCGGCGGGGCTTTCGTCAGGGAAAAAACCTTCCGTGTTGACGTTTCACTCAAAGGCAAGCGCATAACCCGGCAGGCACCAAACCTGACGCTGGCGCGGGAAATCGAATCCAACCTGAAAACAGAACTGCTCAGAGAAGAATTCGATATAACGGCGCACAAGACAAAGAAGGCCGTCACCCTAGCCGATGTTTGGGCTAAGTATCTTCCCTGGGCCAAAGAGCATAAGAAATCATGGAAGGATGACGAGTGGAATTATAACCGGCACCTTCAGCCCCGTTTCGGCGCAAAGCCCCTTGAAAACATTTCTGCCCTGGATATTGAGCGCATGAAGCTGGAATTGAAAAAGGGGACCAATAAGAACGGCAACCCCTTCACGCCTGCCACAATTAAACATCAGATCGTACTTTTGCGGCGGCTTTTCAATATGGCCGCTAAATGGCGGATTTACAACGGGCCGAACCCGGTTAGTTCTGTTGAACTGCCAAAGCTCGACAACATGAAAACCGAATACCTGTCCGATGACGAAATAGAGCGGTTGCGGAATGTGGTCGATTCATGGCCATGCCGGGTAACGGCTTCCCTGGTCAAATTCGGTATGCTGACGGGACTCAGACGTGGAGAGCTATTTCGGCTGGAATGGCCAGATATTGATTTTGAGCACCGGCTTATCACTCTCAGAACCCCTAAAGGCGGCAAAACCCAGACAATCCCTGTGAGCGGGGAAGCCATTATGGTTCTTGAACAGACAGGCCGGATTGCGCTCCAAAAGGAAGCGCATAGCCCGGAAGAGGTAGCGGAGATATCGGAGTTTGTATTCCCGAATATTGATGGAAGTCCAAGAAAGTCTATCCGTGACCCCTGGGAGAGTATCAAGTCTAAGGCAGGGTTGCCCTCCGATTTCCGCTTTCATGGTTTGCGGCATTCATGGGCTTCCAGAATGGTTTCGAGCGGGGTTGACCTGGCTGTAGTCCAAACTCTTATGACCCATAAGCACGCCTCAACTACTGAGCGATACGCGCACCTGATGCCTAATGCTCTGAAACGGGCGGCTGAGGCAAGCGCCGACATCATGAAGTCAAAATCGACAGGCAAGGTCGTCAATCTCAGGGAAATTGAATGAAAATCAGGGAGATAATTGATATTCTGCGTCGTGATGGATGGTTTCTCGTTAATCAGAAAGGAAGCCACCGGCAATATAAGCACCAGGCGAAGAAGGGCAGGGTGACAGTGGCCGGAGCTTTAAACGACGACGTAAACCCGAAGACACTGAAGAGTATTTTCAGACAGGCAGGATTGGAGAGGTAGACGGATGCGATATTCGGTTGTTATTGAAAAAGGGGAGAAGAACTATTCGGCATATCTTCCCGATGTGCCGGGCTGTGTTGCTACGGGGCGCACCCCGGAAATCACCATCAAGAGGCTTGCAAAGGCGCTTGAAATGCACTTGGCGGGATTAAGGGAGGACGGCCTTCCGATTCCGGAACCAAATACCGAAGTTGACTATATCACGCTTGAGAAAGCCAGTTAACGCATATAGCCATGAATTCATTTCTAGGGATAGAGCGGGATTAGCTACCCCGCTCGAAAAGTCCGTTTCCTGGCGGACCTTCCCTGGACCCCACCAGGGCGCTTACAGGAGAGCGAGACATGCGCATGATCCCTAATGAATTTGAGAACTTCCTTACACTTCTCAAAACGCCAGTTGCGGAGCCGATAGCCTTTTCCTTGCTTCAACCGCCCAGTAGCCTTTTGTCGCTAAAGACTATGTTTGACAGACCAAAGGATGAAGTTTTTGAATCCTATGTGCCAACTGCAATCAAGATAATGGAATCCGGGATATTCTATGAAGGTGGGTTGAAAGGATGGATTGGCGAGAAAGAACCATTTCCCATAAGGGATATAAGAGTGTTTGTGCTTGGACTTGCCGTAGTTTTGGCCATTTTGGACATGCGGTTGGACGAGTCGAAACGACGGGAGTTTATTAGAACCAAATTGGACAGTGCGAGTCAGAGCATCCAGCTTTTGAAAGATTTGGTTGGCTGGCAATATGGCAAACAAATTTCCCGCCAGCTTACCTCACTACAGAGGAAATTTTTGGACCTCCAAAATGCGGTATTGGCACAAGCACCTATGAATCCGAAAAGAATGAAGTCTAAAATTAAACAATGGGTGGCTAAGATATTTGCAAGCCACATTGACGCGCCGCATATCATCCTTGCTGAAAGGGCGTCTGAGCTATTAACGGCCTTTGGAATCCAAGCTGGCTCGGACTCGATAAGAAAGAAACTGACCAAAAGGAGAACTATACAGGCCGTTCACTCCTGATTTTTTTGGGAAAAATTTCTTCAAACAAGCGCACTTCTCTGCAATTCTTCCCAATCTGGGAAAATTCTTAAGAAAGCCATTCCTTTTTTTGATTTTCTTCCCAATTCAATAAATTGCAAGAGACGCAATCCGAGTCTATACCTACAAATGAACAACAATCAAACTACCTAAACACAGGGGAAACGCTATGCCTAAACGTCTGCTTCGAGTCAGTGAAATTCGAAAGGGTGAGAATTTCCCGTTTTCCAAGTCTTGGGTTTATAAGGTTGCGCACATGAAGAGACATGCTGGCTTGTTGTTGAAAATTGATAGCGGCTTGTTTGTTGACCTGGACGCCTTCGATAAGTTGGCCGAGAAGGGAAGGCTCAGATAATGGTTAGCGGAAAGCTCTCTCAATTTCTGAATGATACCCTGATCCCGGCTTTGAGTGCAGAGCAGATTTTCACCCACCGAGCGCACCGATTCCACAAAACAGGCGACAAGTGGCGAGGCGGGTGTCCCTGGCATAAGAGCGCGAGCGGGACCAGCTTCGCGGTAACTCCAAGCTCAAAGCTCTTTTGGTGTCAGGGTTGTCATAAGGGAGGCGGTCCTGTTCAATACAGGTGGATGCTTAAAGGCAACAATGGCACACCGCGCGGCCTTGATTTCGTCAAACTACTCGAAGAACTTGCAGGGCTTGTGGAACTGACGCTTCCACAAACGGAGTGGACCCCGGAAGAGATTGAGCGCGAGTCGAAGCTGGAAACAAGGCGCTCCATCCTGCAAGCGGTAACAACCTACCTTCAAGAGAAGATTCCTGAACACGTCTTTGCCTACCTTTCAGAACGCGGATTCGACAACGAAGCAGTCAAAGACCTGGGGGTAGGCTTTTATTCCAGTGTAAAGGACGTGACCGATTACCTGAAGAAAAACGGATATGACCTTCAGGCGGCGCGGGATGCTGGTGTTTTGTGGCGCAAATGGGAAGGCTATGTCATTTTTCCCTGGCTTGATGAGTACGGCAGGCTACTCACCCTTTACGGGACCTGGCAGGCGAAACAACCGCCATTCAAAAAGGATGTTCCTGCTTGGAAGCGGGAACGCGACAAAGCATTTGAAGAATGGAACAGACTGCTGGACGATGAGAAATTAAGGCTCCCCTGGGAAGAGCCGCCAATCCCGAAAAAACTTGCTCTACCGAATCTTAAGGGCGGTGAAGACATTCTTGAACACAGCAAGCGGTCCCCGCTCTATTTTGATAGAGCAAGGAAGGCAGGCCACAAGCATGTTGTTTTAGTCGAGGGTGTGACGGACGCGGCGCTTGCACAGGTTGAAGGTGATACCAGGGGTGTCGCGTGCGTAGCGGCGGGCTTCTCGCATGACCAGGTTGACACCTTAAAAAGATTCGGAATCGACAAGGTTACTATCTGCCTGGACCCGGACCAGGGCGGCGCAAGCGGTACGGCTTCCTGTGTCCGAATGCTCGAAGAGGCAGGGATAAAACCGCTCATTGCGCCAGAGCTGCCGGAGGGCCTGGACCCGGACGACTTCATTATCAAATACGGAATCGACAAATGGAAAGCTCATATCGACGCGGCGAAGACACCCTTGCAGGCGGAGATTAAAGCTATTGCCGAAACAAAGCCGGAGGACCTTCTCAAACTCTCTGCTCGCTTGGAACCCATAAAACCGAAGCTCGCTAAACTGCCTGGAACCGAACTCGAAGGCTACCTGGAGCTTATCAAGAAAACTTTCGGACTCAAAGCCGACTTCATGAAAGAGTTTAGGCGGGAAATCACCAAGACGAAGCCGGACAATGCTGAACCCGAAAGTAGCCTAAAAGACGAATTTACGGCTTCCTTACCGGGGCTTGTCGAAATCTGTCAAGACGAAGAGGGCAGGCCTGTATTCCTTATGCTCAACGGCAGCGCCGAGCTTGAGACATTAAGCTGTGTCCCTAATGGCTGCGGCGTTTATGTGCCACCACCGAAAGAGAATATGAAGTGGCTTCTGCCTAGAGCTTTGGAGGTGCAGAGGCATTTCCGGGCTGACAGCGACGAAGTTCTTTTCCGCGACCTCGTAGAGTACCACCAGCAAATCAGCGAAATGCCTTCCGAGCGGCATTACGAAATGCTTGCTGCCTGGGACGTTCACACCTACCTGTTCGATAAGTCGGACTACTCACCTTATGTTTGGCTCTATGCGATTCCAGAGAGAGGCAAAACCCGTACCGGGAAAGGCTGTATCTATGTCGCGCGGCGCGGACTGCATGTTGAATCCCTTCGGGACGCTTACCTGATTCGTGTGGCTCAAGACCTTAACGCGACTCTCTTCTTTGACGTTTTGAATGTTCAGAAAAAGGCCGAGCAGAACGGCTCAGACGACATTCTCATGCTTCGGTACGAGAAAGGCGCGACAGTTCCACGTGTTCTCTATCCCGACAGAGGCGCACACAGGGATACGAAATACTTCTCGATTTATGGCGCAACCCTGATAGCCACAAATGAGCACCTGGGTGATATTTTCGCTACCAGGGCCGTTCAAGTCACCATGCCTGAAAGCGACCGGACCTTTGACAAAGACGTTAAACCCGAAGACGGGCTGGAACTCAAAGAGCGGCTGACCGCTTTTAGGGCGCGGCACCTGCTGGATGAGTTACCCGAAGTCACAAAGCCATGTAAAGGCCGCTTGGGTGATATTTTAAGGCCATTGGTGCAGGCCGTTATGTTAGCAGCGCCGGAGTGCAAGGAAGGGTTCACTGCCTTCTGCCGGGAACTTGAGGAAGAGAGGCACGAAGCATTAGCCGACACCTTCGAGGCAAAGCTTATCGAGGCAATCGAGGCGTTGGATGAGCAAGTTTATGACGGCAAGCTCGATGCCGGGAAAATCACGGAGACGATAAACGCGGGAAAGCCTGAAAGGTTCCAGAAGGTACAGAACACCATAACGCGGACCCTGAAAAGTATGGGTTTCAAGACTAAGCGTTCGCACGGTACTACCTGGGTTGAAATTGATAGCTCATTGCTCGAAAAATTGCGCACGCGCTACTGTACGCACACACCTGGAAAAAGCGCACCTTCTGAGCCCATTGTCCATTCTGAAGAAAATCAAGAGTTTAGCGGGAACATTTCCGGGACGGAAACGGGACAGAAATCTGAAAGTGTACCCGCGAATGGGGACGGATGTTTTTCTGTACCCGGATGTGTCCCGAAAGTGCACCCGGTAAGTAATGGAAATGAGATAGAAAGGACGGAGGGTACAGAAGGGACACAAAATCAGAGGGTATACGCACCCACATGCGAACGCATAATTTCGGACGAAGAGTCGGAGGTTGTCGAGTTATGAGCGCTCTTGAACTTCTTACGGACCTGGGAAAGGCCGGAGTTAATGTCACCGTAAGAGAGGGCAAGCTTCGATGTGAAGCGCCGAAAGGTGTCATTACCGAAGACCTGAAGCAACTACTCGCTACCCACAAGGCCGAAATAATCAGTTTGCTACAGACAGAAGCCGCCACGAACGGACACGGTAGACCGTGCTGTTACCACTGCTCGAAGTTTGGACCGATAGGCGCAGGGACCGGGTGTTCGAAACCGGGAGACTCGACCGTCAGTATGGCGAGGCTTATCGAATGTCCCGATTTTGTTACACGGACAGTCCATTGAGGAATGAGAATCATGCTTACTCCATGCGGGTTTGCGGGCGGCACGAAAAGTGCTTTACCACCCTTTAAGGCAGTTCAAAACAGGGATTTCTGCCATGCCGTTTACAGATTTAGAAAAGAAAAGACAATATCACCGGGACTATATGCGGCAACGGCGGCAGGGTTTCACAGGTAAATCGTTAAACCCGGCACAGGAACCGGCAAAATTCAACCCGAACCGGCCACACCGTCATTGCTCTATAAAAATTGCCGGGGTATGGTACAGCGCGGCAGAACAAGACGGCAAAGTGTTTGACAGGGGCACCGGCGAGTTGCTACGCTTGGAATAATCCGAGTCTTGGCTGATTCTTCTGGTTATTGTCAATTACTAGCGGGATAGGGACGCGGATTATTTTGGCTGAGCGGGACTGCTCCCTATCATGAGTACATGTCTATTGTTATCCAGCGACCACGATCCGAGTCGTCCGAGAAAACTCTGACCCAGCAATAGCGATCCGTTTGCAGAACCTATGCTGGCTGGGACTTGGCTGATTTTGATGCCGCCTATGTCCAGTTCACGGATAATAAACCTTGAACTCCTAACTTCTGAACCATCTGCCAGTATATAGGATTTGCCTGGGAGAAAGTCGCTTTGAGTTATTGTCCCTGTTCGCAAGAGCGTTGAAGCTACATCGGCAGGAATGTTGACTTCGGCGGCACCTGTATCCAAAATGAATTTCAGCATAAGAACTCTATTGACCATTAGCGGCAATTGGTAAACACCACCCCGTTTTTCGAGAGGAATCTCTGTTGTTGACCATGATTTCAGAATAGTCTGCGCCTCAGCATGTCCCTGTTCTGCCGCCCTGCGGAGCCATTTCTCTGCCTCTGCGTAGTCCTGCGGCACGCCGTGGCCGTAATGGTACATCATTCCCAGAGCACCTTGTCCCCAAGCATTCCCCTGCTCCGCCGCCTTGCGGAACCACTTCACAGCTTCGTCGTAGTCTTGGCGCACACCTTGGCCCATGACGTACATATATCCCAGTTCATATTGTGCATTCGCATGTCCCTGCTCCGCCAACTCCTTTAATTCTTTATAAGCCTTGGCATAATCGCCTCTGTTATAAGCCGCTATAGCTTCATCCCAACCAGCGCAACCAATTGGAGCCACAGCTTTATTAGCTTGATTAGCATCCACCTGCACCGGCGTCCATCCTTTAGCGGCCATGCAAGCATCAATCATCCGCTGCGGCTTCGTAGCATTGTCAATGATTGCGAGTCCACGGGTCAATATGCCCGCGTTGGGGACCGGCGTCGGTGTAAGGTTCATTCCGACATCGTACTGGCAGGCCGCATAATCGCGCTGATAATTGCAGTCAGGGCAATCGACGTTAATCCATCTAACATTGGCCTGTTGAGCCGCACAACACGCCAGTGCCCCGAATAATGCCATTGTAGCCAAAAATCTGTTCATGGTTCCCCTCCTTGCTCTTGGCTGATGGGCGACTTACATGTTCCTGCGGGCGAACGTGCTTTTGGATGGCTACAAACTACTCTTTCAGATACCGACGCCAATAATAATGTTCGTATGGAATTTATTATTTGTTGAGAACTTTATATCTATCTGACTTAACACAAAATATCAGAGCGCCCATGATGGCGCAACGAAAATTCTCGCACATTTAGAGTGAGTGGCGGACGTGTCCAACTATGGGCTGAGTCGAGAAAATGCAATGTAGGCCATTTTAGAAGGTTGCTGTGTGGCCTGTGAGCAGTGAGACGACGATACACGAAGGGACCGGGAAGGGCCGATTCGAACGGCGGACAGCGCTTCAAAAAAAATTGCGGTACGCAATAGGTACGTAAAGGGCAGGGGAGAGATTGTGAAAAAGGCGATTAGTTGTAAGTTGGCGGAAGCGCATGGGAATCGAACCCACCTGGGAACGCCTTCACGCCCCCACACCGGATTTGAAGTCCGGGAGCCCCACCAGTGAGCTTGGCGCTTCCAAAATTTTGAATATATACTGCTTCTATGAGCTTGGCAATCTTCCTTTGATTGGCGCTTACTCAGTCCTCAGTCCTCATGCCTCTGTCCTGCATGCGTAAACCTAAACCGTCACCAACTCGTATTCTCTGGATCCGATCCCGATCTCCGAGGCGTAGATTAACTGGCGCTCCCAGTCAATGTGCGGATAAACGGCCCTGATCTTGTCGGCGCACGGCTGTTTAATTCCCTTGAGACGTGATGATTCAAGGAGAGGTTCGCTGTTTACCATGTCCACACATGCCTGGTCGATCGCAACGGGGTCCACTGAAGCCGCGATGCCGATATCTCCGACAATCGGAGCGTCTGCAAATGGATAGCAGTCGCAGGCAGGGGAAATATGGGTAAGAAAATTGATGAAAAGAGAGCGTTTTTCCTTTCCCTTGAGCGCCCCGGCGGTATATTCGACCATCTTTTCCATGAACTTGGGCAGGTCTTTTTCCCAGTTGATGGTAAGAGCACCCTGCGGGCAGGCGTGAATGCAGCGCGCGCACCCCGCGCACAGTTTCTTGTCGATCCGCATGATCTTGGTGACAGAGGGCTTGCGGGCCGGGACATTCGGCGGCCTTTCGATGATGCTTATGGCGCCGTGGACGCATTGCTCAAGGCAGACCCCGCAGCCTATGCACTTTTTGGAAATGACTTCCGGGGCAACCTCCGAATGCTGGGCCATTTTGCCTTTCCGTGAAGCCGTCCCCATTCCGACGTTTTTTATTGCGCCGCCAAAGCCTGCCGCTTCGTGCAATTTGAAATGGGCAAGCGAGACCAATGAATCAGCACGAACTATCGCCGCGCCGATAAAGACCTCCTTGAAGTACTTCAGGTTCACCTGGACCGCCACCTCGTCGCGTCCGTCGATGCCGTCGGCAATGATAAGGGGAGCGCCGATAACCGGGTAGGCAAAGCCGTTGAGAATGGCCGTATTCAAGTGGTCCACCGCATTGCCGCGTGAACCGGGATAAAGTGTTCCGGAGTCTGTAATAAACGGCCTGGCTCGTGCTTCCAGAAGCGCATCGACCACGGGACGAACGAGCAGGGGCCTGATAAAGGCAGTGTTTCCTCTTTCACCGAAGTGAACCTTGACCGCCGTAAGTCCCTTTTCCCTGACGGTTTTTTCCAACCCGGCGGCCTGCGCCAGGCGCTTAATTTTTGTCAACAGGCTATTTTCAAATCCTGCACGTAAACTCGTAAAATAGACCGGGCTCGCCATCGCACACCTCTTGTTCAAGATAAATTTACCTATATATCCACATGCGCAGCATCCAAAGCTGCCTCAGCTCCCCACAGGCGCCAGCAAAACGGCAATGATCCCTGAGAGGAAAATCCCATCGAAGGTCCCAGCCCCGCCGATCGACGCCACGGGGGCACGCAGGTATCTCAGTTCGTCCAGATGAAGAATGTCCGCTCCGATCAGTGTCCCCAACGTTCCTGCGACGTATGCCGCCGGAGCGGCAAAATTATAATCGAATATCATCGCCGCAGTTGCCGCTACAAGGGGTGGAATCAGCCACGGAACAGCGATTCCAACACCGGCAATCGGACGCGCGTTCTGATAGACGACATAAGTGACAGCAGCAAGAGCAAGAATCATTCGGATCGGATGAGGCGAGTTGATTAAAAGGTAGAGCGAAAGAAGAGAAGGAATTACAGCGCCTCCTACGTTTATCGCCAGTACCATTTCATTTGGCCGATCGGGACGTGGAGGATGGAAACGCATTCCGAAGAAGGAGACGGTGTGCCAGTCGTCGACATCTTTTTCGAGCGGGATCCTGCGCAGGGGAATGTTTATCATGCTGCCGGCAATGCACAGGAACAACAGCGTGAACAGATACACGGGCGGGATGCCGATTTTGCTGAACGCCCACGAAAAAAGACCAAACTGGATGAGCCCGAAAGCCACCAGAAGCAGAAATATAAATATGAACACAAAAAAAGCGAGAAAAGGAGGGAAAAACATCTGACCATCCTCTCAGTGTTGTTATTTATATGCGCCGGGCGCAATAAACGGTCCGAATTTGCGCCTGAGATCCTGCAGTTTTTCTATGGTCGATCTCCATATACCGTAGTACTCTTCCGGACAATCGGGGGCAGTGCGTTTGTAGAAGCGGATGGCGCGCGAGATTTTGGCTGCCCATGCATCGATCCGGAACTTGAAGAGTTCCTGGTAGAGTTCCTTTGGAAAGTCCTCCTGAAAGATTTGTTGAAATAGAGCTTTGAGGTCCTCATGCTTCGGAATGAATCCAAGCGGGGTCCGGTAAGCGTCAACTTCGTTGTGGATGCGCTGCTCGGCCCAATGCAGCCAGACTTTTTTGGCAAGCTTGTGAGTGAGAAAATTTCCTTGTCCATCTTTCAGGAAGTAATTGACGGCATAGATTCTCGGGACTTGCTTCATACCCTCTACAAATCGAATATTGTTCCCGATATAGGCGCCTATCGGGTAGCTGATGAAATCCAGGTTCGCCATCGGCTGAGGTGCCAGCACACCCTCTTGTCCGATAGTGGCCGAGGTTGTCTCGGACTCCAGCGTACATGCTTTGAGGATAATCCCGCTCTTCCAGTCCGCAGCTTCTTCTATCGGGACCGAAGTGTCGCTGTCCCTGCCCCCATAGATTATGCCCTTTACCGGCACTCCGTTCCTGTCATTGTAAGCCGGGTCGATGTTTTCGAGATATCCAAGCCTTAGCGTATAGCGTGCGTTGCTGTGCGCAAAAGGAATTGGATTGTGTTCCCGGTCTGTTTTACCCTCGAACCATTCCCCCGAAAAATTCCAGCCGCGCATGGGATGATCAACCCCCATGCCCAACCAGTAAGGTTCATTGTCGGGACCCGTGAGCACGTTTGAAAAGATCATTTCGAGCCCTGCGGTCTGAATAGTCTTGAAAATGAGAGGGTCATCCACCGCATTTACGTCTTTTATGATCCCGAATATGCCGTTTTCGACATTAACCGCTCTAAACTCACCATCTATGTTGCGGAAATAGGCAATGTCGTCCCCGATTATCTTTTCGCCGGGCAGCATCGCCGTCGCAGTCTTGCCACAGGCTGAGGGAAAAGCGCCACAAAAGCAAGTCGAACGCGCCTTTTTCTCATTCTGGACAGACATTACGAACATGTGTTCACATAGCCAGCCCTCGGTCCCGGAGAGCTTGATTGACAGGCGCATGGCGTGTTTTTTCAACCCCACGCTATTTCCCGCATACTGATTATTCGTGGAAAAAACTATGTAGTCCTCCATGTCCTGGTAAATCCGCCGGTTGTCGAGGTCTAAGCAATTACCATTCTCATCGAGACGACCCGCGCTGTGCACGAATCGGAAAAATTTGTCTTTGGACGCCATCCGGCGGAAGTGTTCATATCCCCGTCGATAGAGCAACTCCTCGGAATGACAAACATAGAAGGAATCGGTCATCTGAACGCATGCTATTGAAAACGGGCTGTGGGTAGGACCTTCGCAACTAAGTTTTATGATCGCCTGTTTGCCTTTCATGATGCCTTTGAGAATGTCCCGAACTTCCGCCAGACCCTCCTCCCTCTCCTTGGCGAGGAGCGCGCCCATCAGCGGAACCAGTTCCTTTCTCACCAGGTTCTTTGTGGCGCCGGGCGCTCGTCCCTGGTCGTTAAAACCATCGTAATGAATTGTGTGGCCCTGTTTTGCCAGGGGTTTTTCCTCTCTGAGTTCTAGTGATTTTTCCCGGATATACTCGGCGTCTTCGTCACTATCGTCACACATGTAGACGGAATCGGGTTCACAAAGCTCGGTGTACTCGCCTGCGAACTCAAATAGTGCGGGGTTATCGAGTTCGAGGAGTTTCCGGTAACTCCCGGCAGACATTTTCTCTTTAAGGAGAGGCGCATAACGGCTGTAGTCGAGTGATGACATGCTTGGGTATTTCCTTATGGCTGACGGGTAGTGTTCAACCGGATGAGGAACCAGGTAGTTTGCATCCGGATAAGGTGACCGAACCACGTCTTAATATAAGTCCGCAAAGTTTTTAATGCTCTCACCGCAGATAGATAAAACCGCATCCAAAAGGGTCGCAAAACAGGGCTGTTCTGAGGTGGAGCTACCTGTTGTTGCGGCATCGCCGCCGCCGCGGATCCTTATTCCGGGACATCCCGCGTTTTCGGCGGCCCTAATATCCGACTCCTGATCTCCAATGAAATATGTCTGGTCAGGGTCAATGCCTGCAAATCGGCATGCGGCAAGTATCATGGCTGGTGCTGGTTTGCGGCACTCGCATTTTTCATCCGGACGGTGGGGGCAGTAAAAGGCGGCCAGAATACTCCCGCCGTATTCCTCCACCTGCCGAATGATTCCCTCATGAGTTTTCCAGAAATCGTCCCAGCGGATCAAACCACGATTGACCCCGGACTGGTTGCTGATCAAAATGACCCCTACGCCGTTGCGGTTGAGAAGCTTGAGCGCTTCGAGAGCGTCCTGATAAAAGCAAACTTCTTCAATGCTTTTCACATAATCGGGTCGGTTGACATTCAATACGCCGTCCCGGTCCAAAAGCAGAAACCGGCTGTTTTTTGGTTGGGCGGAACTGAGCCATACAAGCATCTCTACCGGTGCGTCCTATCTGAATAAGAATATACTCAAATCAGGCATGTAAAAGGTGTATATTATAAACATGCCGGGGTTGAAAGTGGAAACGATCATGATCTTTTTAGCCTTTTTTCATCTTTGATACTGGACCATGCTGCAGACAACCAATCTCGAAAAATTGCAAGATGAACTCGGGTACCGGTTCCAGAACCGTGACCTTCTTTTCCGCGCGCTGGTGCATCGTTCCTTTGCATACGAAAATCAAGACATTGCGGCGGACAACGAAACGTTCGAATTCCTTGGCGATTCGGTCCTTGGATTGGCGATAAGCCACCTGTTGCTCGATCTTTTTCCGGACTATGATGAAGGAGAGCTGTCCCGACTCCGCTCTTCTATTGTGAACGAGCGGGAGCTGGCGCAAATCGCATCGAGCATCGATCTGGGAGATTTTCTTCTCCTCGGAAAAGGGGAGGAACACTCGGGAGGGCGCCAGAAGCCTTCGCTTCTGGCCAACGGACTCGAAGCGCTGCTTGCCGCCGTGTACCTGGACGGTGGTCTGGATTCAGCAGTACGGCTGGTTCAGAAGATGTTTCACGGCTATCTGGAACACAGGGATGAGGACTATCTGCTCAAAGCTCTTGATAAAGACTACAAAACTCAACTCCAGGAGATCACTCAGGCGGAACTAAAACTTACCCCCACCTATTTTCTAGAGGCCGAAGAAGGGCCTGATCACGATAAGACTTTTTTCATGAGGGTTGCAATCGGGGATCGTGTGCTGGCGCACGGTTTTGGCAAGAGCAAGAAGGAAGCGCAACAGGAAGCCGCACGAAAGGCCATTGCTGAAATCGAAAAAGACGCCGGACTGCTTCACTCAGATGTGTGCTAAGAAAATTATCTATCCCGTTTTCCTGCCCCAAGCAGGATGTCCGTTTCAGTGCGTTTACTGCAATCAGCGGGTGGTTGTCTCACACGATCCTCGGAAAAGCGACATTCTCGAGTTTGTAGAGTCTGCTTTGAAAGCTTACGCCACCCAAGTCTGCAAGTCTGGCCGAACCGGTGAGATTGCCTTCTTTGGGGGCACCTTCAGCGCATTGCCCCCTGCGTTGATCGAATCCATCCTCGGCGCTGCTGCTATTCTCATAAGGCAAGGGATTTTTACGGGGATTCGTTTTTCAACCCGCCCGGATTGTCTTGGCGGCGATATTGTGGATCTTCTTTCAAGATACCCGATCCACACGGTAGAACTCGGCGTCCAGAGCCTGTCGGACCCTGTCCTGCAAAAAAGCCGGAGGGGGTATTGCGCCAGATCGGTCTATGACACGGCAAAACGGGTCACCGATGAGGGATGGAAGCTCGGCATTCAACTTATGGCTGGGTTGCCCGGAGACACTCAGGGCGTGTTTTTCGAGTCTATGCGCAAGGCGATCGAGATTGGACCCGATTTTATTCGCATCTATCCGACCCTTGTCCTTGAAGGGACTGCTTTGGCCGACTCCTTTAGAAACGGGCTTTATATTCCTCTCAGTCTTGATGAAGCCTTAACCTGGCTTGTACCTGCCTATGATTTGGCGCTAAGGGCTGGCATTCCTGTAATAAGAATGGGTCTGCAACCCGACCCTGCTCTGGAAAAGCCCGGAGTTATTCTGGCCGGACCTTACCATCCGGCCTTCGGCTGCCTCGTAAGATGCCGATGGTGGCGGGAGCGCATAGATCAGCATTTTGCCTCAATCTCTCGACTCTGCGAAGACGACATTGTTTTGATGGTCTCGCCGAATCAGGTGGGCGACGTCATTGGACACGGAAAGTCAAACCTGCGGCACTGGAAAGCACGATGGGGCATAAGCGCAAAGGTCATCGGGGATGCCAACCTGGCGGGGGTTGAAATGATTGTCGAAAATAAATGTTAGCCTTCAGATATAAGGTGACAGTTCCCTGCGTTCATCCGGGTTTCCGGATGGGCACGACACTAACCGATAATGTTCAGGAGGCCTTCCGTGGCGCCCACTGAGGAAAAAAAAGAGTTCAAATCCGGATACATTGCCATCGTAGGAGCGCCGAACGTTGGAAAATCGACTCTGCTCAATCAACTGCTAAAGCAAAAAATTTCTATAACAGCACCCAAGCCTCAAACAACCAGGAACCGAATTCCCGGGATACTTACCGGAGACGGCTACCAGATCGTCTTTGTGGATACCCCCGGAATACATAAAGCGCGGGATGAGTTCAACCGCAGGCTGGTGGAAACGGCGCTTGCCACGCTGAGCGAAAGCGACGCGGTACTGTTCATGATAGAGCCTGAGTCAGACGGGCCGGCAAACGGGTACATACTGGACAACCTTCGCCGGACGCAAACGCCCGTAATATTGGTGATAAACAAGGTCGATACGCTGAGAAACAAAGGCGAATTGCTGCCCCTGATACAGAAATACCGGCAGCGGTATGATTTTAAGGCAGTAATTCCGATTTCCGCCCTGAAAGGGGAGGGAACGGAGGACATCCTGGCGGAGGTCCTTGCTCTCTTGCCGGAAGGGCCGCAATATTACCCCGGGGATTACATCACAGACCAGCCTGAACGCTTTGTCGTCGCAGAGCTGGTTCGAGAGAAGATTTTTCACCTTGTTCACCAGGAGATTCCATACGGAGTAGCTGTGATTATTGAAAAATTCAGCGAAATACCCGAAAAGCACCTCATAGAAATAGATGCGACAATCAATGTGGAGCGCGACTCTCAGAAATCCATCATAATAGGGAAGGGCGGGCAGATGCTCAAGGAGATCGGAAAACAGGCCCGAAGGGAAATAGAAACATTTCTGGGATGCCACATATACCTGGCTCTTTTTGTGCGCGTTCAGAAAAACTGGAGAAAAGACCCAAAAGCCCTGTTTGAATTCGGATACCGCCAGGGCCGCTGACCGAACCTTACATGCTTGTAAAATAACTCTGCTCGGGATGTATTATCACTCTTCTGTTTGGTTCCATGCCTATGCTCTGGGACCTCACCCCGCTTTGCTCGGCCAACAAATGCTGCAGCCTGCGCACACGGGAGTTTTGGGGCGAGAGTTCAACGGGTCGGCCGTGTACGCGAATGGCTTCAACGGCCGCCCTTGCCTCTGAGACCCCCGCCGCCTCATCTTCGTTCATCACATCTTCAGGTAAAGAAGGGAAAAGGGAGCGCAGGAAATTCTCCATCTGGGTTGTAGTGTTGCTCTTCAGAACATATCTGGGCGTTCCCCGCGCTTCGGCTTCTCGAATACTGCCCGGCTGCCGCTTCTCCTGGGATTTCAAAATGAGAATGAGGTCAGCCCTGTCGATGTCGGAAACAATTACCGCCGGCGCCCGAAGTTTTTCGATTACACGCTCGAGCCTTATCCGGCTCACTGCATAGGAGAATATCCTGATATTTTTGAGCCGCTGCCGCCTGCGCGCCAGTTTGAGGACCGATCCGACCGCAACCGAGGCCGCAGCAGCCTTTCCGGCTGCCGGTTTGTGCACATCTATCGCTTCTGCCCGGCTGAGCTTCACCACACCGCTTTCCGTCCTGGTTCGGATTTCGGGGGACAGTGGGACCCCCCTCAGAAATCGGTCCACCACCTCAGCCACATTATCATAGACAGCCAATTTGCCGCGCTCCTGGATTTCGATCATCACGTTGAAAGTTGGAGGCGCTTTGCGCTCGAGCACCGTCTTTTGAGTTCTTCGCCTTCGGGCCTCTTCATCGGAGAGGGTAACAGCCTGTATCCCGCCAACCAGGTCCATCAGGGTCGGATTTTGAAGAAGGTTCTCAAGAGTCCTGCCGTGTGCAGTGGCGATGAGTTGCACGCCTCGTTCGGCAATCGTTCGCGCAGCGGTTGCTTCAGCCTCCGTTCCGATTTCGTCTATTACGATGACCTCGGGCATGTGGTTCTCGACGGCCTCGATCATAACTGCATGCTGCTTGTGTGGTGAAGGAACCTGCATGCGGCGCGCACGACCGATCCCGGGGTGCGGAATATCTCCGTCACCGCCGATTTCATTCGAGGTATCGACAATGATTACCCTTTTACCCAGATCGTCGGCCAAAACGCGCGCCGCCTCCCGCAAAAGGGTGGTCTTCCCCACGCCGGGCGGTCCTACCAGCAGCAGCGATTTGCCTTCTTCGACCACGTCCCGGACTATGTCCACGGTACCGAAGACCGCCCTTCCAAGCCGGCACGTCAGGCCGATAATCGACCCGGTCCTGCTCCTCATCGCGGATATCCTGTGCAGGGTACGCTCGATTCCCGCCCGGTTGTCTTCGGAGAATTTTCCGATATGGGAAACAACGTAGGCTATATCGTCGCGTGTGACCTGCTCACTGGAGAGATATTCGATCATATTGTCGAATCGGGCTTCCGGGTTTCTTCCAAGGTCGAGTACCATTTCAAAAAGAGAAGGCAAGTCCTGCCTGGACTCGACCCTTTCGCGAATGTGCGGAGGAAGCACCTCCAGGAGCAATTGGAGATCGTCAGTCGAATTTGCAGCTTGATTCAATTTATTGTCTCCACAGTCTAGTCAAGTATTACAGCAGAATCATTTGCACTATCTTCGACAACCAAAACTCCGGAACCCTGCATCTTGTCCATTTTGAGGCTTAGCAACGCCTGGTTTGCTTCGCGCACCGGGAAAATCCGGACCTCGGGCCTGATGGGAATTTCGGCGGCAATCCGAAGCAGTTCCACGCCGTCGTGGCGAGTATTTGCCGTTACGCTGCAGATGTTTTTTTCATAGAAAAGGTGCTTTTCGTAATCCATCTGCGGCACAGCGGACATATAGATGCCCGCAAGTGCCAAAGTACCGCCTTTTTTTAAATGTTCCAGGGCCTTGGGGACCAGTTCCCCGGCCGGTGCAAAAACGATCGCGCTGTCCGTCAGGGTCGGCATCTCTTCGGGTTTTTCACCCACCCATTCTGCGCCCAGCCTTGCTGCCAGCTCTCTATGTTTCTTTTCCCGCGTGCACACGTAAACTTTGCAGCCCATATGCAGAGCGATCTGAATCACGATATGGGCGGACGACCCGAACCCATAGATCGCCAGGCTTCCACCGCTACGCAGGCCGCTGCGCTTCAGACTGCGGTATCCAATAATGCCTGCGCACAGCAGAGGAGGGGCCTGCTGGTCGGAAAAGACATCCGGGACCGGATATGCGAATTTCTCATTTACGACAGCAAATTCCGCGTACCCGCCGTGCTCATGATAGCCGGTAAAACGCGCGCTTTCGCACAGGTTCTCCTGACCAGTCCGGCAGAAAACGCATTCCCCGCACGTATGGCGCAACCATGCTATGCCAATTCTTTGGCCGAGCGCAAATCGCATTGATCCTGCCCCGAGCTGATCGACTATCCCCACGATCTGATGCCCGGGGATGACGGAATGCCCAGGGAAAGGTAGTTCACACTCGACCACGTGAAGGTCCGTGCGGCAGACGCCGCAGGTCCTTACCCGGACCCTGACTTCTCCTGGGGCCGGAGAAGGATCGGGGAGTTCCATCCACTTAAGAGGAGCTGATTCAACAGGCGCACATCGTTCAAGCACCATCGCTTTCATGATCTCCCCCTTCTGCAAGGGAATTTATTGCCGGTTGATTTGTGCGCGCAAATTCTCCATAATTGCCGCATTCAAGGAACGCAAGGGAGTTGAATTGCCCGACGAAAACAATACCAAAACAACGCGGCCTCACAAAGTGCCATTTCTCATCCGGCTGGCGGCATGGGGGACCGCAGTCTTGGTTTTTTTAGCGATGTCCGCGATTATCGCGCTGCACATACCCACGATCCAGAAGGAAATCATACACCGGGTCGTCACGCGGATAGAGGCATCCACGAACTTCACGGTGCAAATCCGCTCCTATCAGTGGCGGTCCTTTTCACGCATATATTTGACCGATGTAAAGATCGGGTCGCAAGGAAAGCAGATCCTCGACTGCGGCAAAGTTCGCCTCAAGTACAAGTTATCAATACGGCGGCCTCACATCATTGTTAAAGAAGTCTACCTGGAAAAGCCGTTTTTACAACTCGAAAGAAGCGCCGACGGCAAATGGCTGGTTCCGGCCCCGCCTGAAAGAAAAGAGCAAAGAAGGCAAGTCCCGGCCGGAGGTGAGCTATCTGAGCCATTATGGGCTTCAATTCAACTTCCCATGATCCAGATTGTATCGGGCACCATTGAAGCCACGCAGCAGGGAAATACTATTCTTTCGATTAAAGACATTTCCGGGCCCGTTTATCTCAGGGCAATACCGGGACCGGAAGGCCCCAAGATTCAGATTGATTTCGAAAATCTTCATTCCCAAGCACAACAGATCGGCGAATCGGCAGCATGGGCATTGATGGTCCCGGGATGCTCGATGGAATGGAGTTGGAGGTACGAAAGGCATATAAAGTTATAATAGTAAATATTGGCGTGTCACTCAGAACACGGGTTGTTGCGGCGAAAAGCGGGGTTGACATCCTCCGGAGGGGTGATTTTGGTACATAATGTGATTAGTTTCCATCCGGAAAGGGTCCTTTTCCGTCCTGGCGGCGTCAATCTTCGGGCTTGCTTGTGCGGCGCACCCAAGTACGCCTCCGCGCAACCCCTCGATTTCCTTGCCAGTACGAAAAATGCCTCCTTTTCGAACAGAAATGTCGCGGGGCGTGGAAGTTGTCCCGGAGTTTCAGGATAGACACTAATTGGGAAAAAGGAGTTCTGGTATGAAAATGCAGGAAGTGCGCGCAATCGCCAAGGATTTGGGAGTGAATTCTTTCGGGAAGAGCAAGGTTGAGCTTATAAAGGAGATCCAAAGAAAGCAGGGCAATTTCGATTGCTACGCGAGCGTTACGGACTATTGTGATCAGCTCGAATGCCTTTTTCGCTCATCCTGCCTTTCTGAAAAACATTAAAAAAGGAAGGGCGACAGCTTGGGAATTTTAGATATGCCTGACACGGAAAAGGCCGTTTTCTTGCAGATCCAGAACAGCAAGAAACCGGACCAGATAATCAGCGTTATCATGAGCGATTCGGATGCTCATTTCAAGACTCAGGGCCTGAAGGGGTTTTTCGATCTGGAGGAGATATGGATTGAACGCAACGAATTCCTCGTATCAATGGAGGAATACGCAATGTTGTTGTCCTTTCTGCTCGAGACCATGTCGGCGGCACAGGACCTTAATCTTCCTTACAGCTACATGGAGAATTTCGAACATAAAGGGCAGCGATATACGCTCATCGTGCGAGACGGCCACAGGGTCCTTAAAAAGAAAGGCCAGCTCTGAGGGGCGAAAACCATTTCATTCGGCATCAAGTTTGGGACAATATCTCCGGCCGGGCGGGAAGAGTTAAATAGAATTTCCTGCCTCAAGCGGGGCGAATCCTCTGCGAACCGTATTTTCCACTATGTTTCGAGCAATCATGAAGTGCTGAAGATAGTCCGGGCCTCCAGCCTTGAACCCAAGACCTGACATCTTGAACCCACCGAACGGATGGCGCCCAACAACGGCGCCGGTGCACCCCCTGTTTATATAGAGGTTCCCGGTCCTGAAACTCTCCCTGGCCTTGCGGATATTTGCGGGGCTTCTGGAAAGCACTCCACCGGTCAACGCGTATTGTGTCCCGTTTGCCACGCGAAGCGCTTCATCAAAGTCCTTGACTTTTATTACGGCAAGCACGGGCCCGAAAATTTCCTCCTGGGCCAGTCGGCTTTCAGGGTCCACGTCAGAGAAAATGGACACGGGGACGAAATAGCCGTTTTCCAGTTGGACTTTGCGTTCAAACATCGGGAATCCGGCATACTTACCGATCTCGATGTACCTCAGCACCTTGTCTCGCGCGGCCGGTTCTATGACCGCCCCCACGAAATTCTGCGGGAATTCGACGGGTCCGATGTTGAGGCTCTGCGCAGCTTCTATCAACCGCTCCACAAAGCGGTCATAGATGTCCTCGATAACTACCAGCCGGGAGCATGCAGAGCATTTCTGCCCCTGGTATCCCAAAGCCGACTGAAGCACATAAATGACGGCCTCGTCCAAATCGGCGTCCGAATCGAGGATAATGGCGTTCTTGCCGCCCATCTCAGCAATGACATTTTTGACGACTGAAGATCCCTTTTGGATTTCGTGGGCCTTTGCCAGAATATGAAGGCCCACGTCCATGCTGCCAGTAAATGCGATCATAGCAACGTCGGGATGTCCCGTCAGGGCGTCTCCCATCGCGCCGCCGGGACCTGGAACAAAATTGAAAACCCCCTCAGGCAACCCCGCCTCTTCGAAAATGGTGTTCAGCATGTACCCCGTGACCGGTGACTGGGATGCCGGTTTATAGACTACCGTGTTGCCGGTAACTATGGCAGCAGAACTCATCCCGGTGGAAATGGCCAGGGGAAAGTTCCATGGAGCGATAACCGCCGCCACTCCGCGCGGTTCATAGAGCAGATGGCTCGTTTCACCCAACACGCAGCCCATCGTCTTGTGACGGCTGTACCGGAGCATCTCCCGGCCGTAGTACTCCAGGTAATCGATCGCTTCGCAAACGTCCGCATCCGATTCGCTCCACGATTTGCCAACCTCAAAGACCTGAAGCGCCGCAAGTTCGTAACGCTTGAGCCGGGCCGAAGCCGCTGCTTTGAAAAGATATTGCGCTCTTTTTTCCGCCGAGACAGCCCGCCACAACGGGAACGCGGACTTTGCAGCCGCAATTGCCGATTCAGCTTCTTTTACGCCTGCCGCAGAGATAACTCCCACTGTTTCATCGGCGCGATTAGGGTTTAGAGACGCAAACCGGGATGCGGTTTGAATCTTCTTGCCGCCCACTTGCAGGGGGACCTGGATCGGAAAGCTGTCGCGCACTCTGTTTAAGGCATCGGCAAATCGAGAGCGATGCTGCGCGCGCGACCAGTCTAAAACAGGTTCTATCCGGTAAGGACCGATACCGCTTTGTTCGGCAGTTTTTTGGGGCTCTCCCCCCATTTTTTTCAGTCTGTCAGCCGGGTTGCTCAACAGAGCTTCCCTGGGCAGCTTTTGTGAAAAGGCCTGCATCAGAAATGATTCGTTGGCCGTGTTCTCGAGCAGCCTTCTTACCAGGTAAGACATCCCCTGCAACATCTCACCCACAGGGCAGTAGACGCGAACGTTCAGACCGGCTTTGCGAAGAGCGCTGCGAACCGGCTCACCCATTCCGTAGAGCACCTGAAATTCGAGATCTTCGCCGGTTGCACCAACTTCTTTGGCCGTCTCGACAACCGCCGCTATCGACCGAAGGTTATGGGAGGCGCACGCGAGCTTTATGCGGCTCCTGTTTTCAAGAATGATCCCGGCCAGGCGCTCGAAATTGGCGTCTGTTTCAGACTTTTCGGTGAACACGGGCGAAGGCCAGTTCTTCTGGCTCGCAACGATCAGTTCCTGGTCCCAATAAGCACCCTTGACCAGGCGGATGGTAAAACGAATGCCACACTGAGCGGCCCAGTCAATCATCTGTTCGAGGTCTTTTTGGCTTTCGCGCAAATAAGCCTGAATGACAATCCCGGTATGCGGGTAGTTGCTGAACTCCGGCTCCTCCATAAGACTTCGATAAAGCGCAAGCGTCAGGTCCTTTATCCCATGGCTTTCCATATCAAGGCATACGAAGGCGCCGGCCTGCATTGCCCTGCGCAGGACCGGACGCAAACGCTCCTTTGATTTTTCGATGGAGTGCCTGAAAGCGCAGGGGTTGATCTGTGAGTACATGGCGGACGCCTTGATTGACACATTCACCCTGGGAGAATGACCCCAATCGAGGTCACCCGAGACTCCCCCAAGGGACGGCCATTTGCGCTGGGCGGTCTTCAGGGAGTCAAACAACGCAAGATAGCGCCCCAGATACACCTGAGCTTCATTTTCCGATACGACGGCTTCACCCAGAAGATCTATCGAGAACGCCATACCTCTGGAGCGCAGTTTTTCAAGCGCAGGCAGGCCGTCTTTCGGAGAACTCCCTGCAATGAACTGCCTGGCCACCCTGCCGATGTTTCTTGCGATCCCACTGGCAATAATCCGGGAAGTCATCCAGGAGGGGGCAACGTATTTGATTCCCCAGTTCACCGCAGAGGGGAAGTTCAGGGCGGGATCGGAAAAATACTGCTGTATGTGACTAATGACTGAATCGGCATCCTTCAGGTATGGAAACACATCTATGAAGCGAAACATCTGCACTCTAAAGGCGTCGTTGTGCATGCACCACTCGAAAAGCTTGCCCACCCAGTATTGCTTGCTGAAGATGGACCCCGATTCTTCCTCCATAAGATCGTAGAGGCGATATCCCATTTCGCGAATCCTGCTTTCGATGTCGGAACTCATGGGCAAACTCCTGGCGGGGAAACTACGGAATTCACGATTATCACAGGTTGGGCTTTTGCTATCATCTTATCCGTGATCGTCAACTGCGTTGCGCTCTTCATCCGCTGGGAAAAGCGGAGCTTACCGATTAGCGCTACATATCTCTTTTATGCCTCTCTTTTCGTCCCTCTTGTTTCCACCCACCTTTTGGGTCCTTCTTCGCTCCCTTTTTAGTTGGTTTCAAGGCGCCCGGCGATTCAAAATGGCGGGTCTGAACGATAAACGAGCCGGGGGCGGTGTTAGGGGAGGGCTGAACCGCCGGCTTGCGGGCAGGGGCGGCAAGTCTTTCCATAAAGTCCTGCCGGACCATTGGAAATACGATAAATCGCGCGGGGATGGATTCGACAAGGTATAACTGCGGCCCGGCGGCAAGGAACGATAGACCGCTCTGACACGCTTCCCGAGCCAGTATTTCGATTGTGATCGGTGTATTTTCGTCTCTTCGGGCGATCTGCAACGCAAGTTGGCGCTCTCCGCAAACCGCTACGAACCGGCGTCGGTGGCTAGTTAAACCAAGTTGTTGGGTATGAACTAGATTTTTGGGTTTCAAGCCGAAATAAAGCCTAGTAGGGAGATCAGACGCAGGCGGATAGGGCGGTAGGGCAAATTCAGGACGAAGCCGCAACAGGTTCCCGTCGAGTGCGAACGGAAGCTCGATGCCAAGCAGAGTCAGCTCCCGTATGGTGGATTGACGCACAAAGCGCATGGAAACATCTTCCTGCAGGGCCCAGTAGAAATCCTTCCAGGGCATGGTGCCCTCAGGATCCCAGAAAAGACCGTATTCGCCGGGCGAGCGCCAGGTAATGTAGTCCAGGGTTTTGGCGAGCGTTTTATGTTGATGCTTCAGCATGCTGAAAGCTCTGAATGTTTGGGTGTGGAGTTTAGATTATAAGGTATCCGATCAATAGTTCAATGGAGAACTGGGTGCTTGAGTCCCGGGGGCAATGGCGCGGGCCCGAGTTCTCAAAGATTAAGCACCTTGGGCAACCTGGGGTTTTACATTAGTTTACATAATATATATTATCAGACATAACTAACCGGGCATTCTTTTTCCACTTGACTTAGAAATCCCCCTTCCAGTATTTTAACTAGGTTCTACGCGGGAATAACTCAGTGGTAGAGTGCAACCTTGCCAAGGTTGAAGTCGCGGGTTCAAATCCCGTTTCCCGCTTTATGGTAAAAATTCAGGGTGGTTGAAAAACCACCCTTTTTTGTGGACTTCGAACCACTTCCGCCTATATCTTTAAATCATGAAGCAAACTGCATCCGTCGAGCAAATTCATGGCATCAAAAGAAAAAGCTGGAAGACCCAGCTTGATGAATTTTATTCCTGCTTCGTCCCCAAAGATTCTGTCTTTATTACGATAGACCCCGACCCGGACGCCATCGGTTCGGCCCTTGCCGTAAAAAGGCTGCTCTGGCATAAGGTGGCATCGACTTCCATAGGAATCATCAGGCCCATAAGAAGATTGAACAATCTCGCAATGGTCAGGCTGCTCCGGGTTCCCTTGTTTGACTTAAATACGCTCGATACCCCCAGGTTAGACAAATTCGTCTTAGTCGACGGCCAGCCGTCTCACAATGATCTTTTCAATCGTTTTCATTATACGGTGGTGATCGACCATCATCGGCAAACCGACACAGTAAACGCGGATTTGTTTGATGTGCGCCCGGAGTACGGGTCCACCTCCACGATAATGACGCAATATCTCAGGGCCGCAAAGATCAAACCCTCGCGGGTCCTTGCCACCGCTCTTCTTTATGGAATAAAAACAGACACCCGCAACTTTGAACGCCACACGTTAATCGAAGACATCGAGGCTTTCCGGTACCTCTTCGAATATGCCGAACACAATATTTTAGGAAAAATTGAGATTGCAGACCTTTCGCTCAGCGATACCAAATATTTCCATAAGGCTTTCGAAAGAAAACATGTAGTAAAGGACCGGATTTTTGTATACCTTGACCAGGTGCCCTCTTCCGACATTTTGGTCGAGGTCGCCGAATTCATGCTCAAGATTCACGACATCGCCTGGAGCATTGTGTCCGGTATCCACCAGGATAACCTCATAATAGTTGTTCGAAACCACGGACATCGAAGGGACGCCGGCAGGCTGGTCAGGCGCGCGTTCGGATCCCTGGGATGCGCAGGCGGACATCAGGCTATGGCCCGCGCGGAGATTCCGCTAAACCGGCTGTCGGATGTCGTTGGGTCTTTATCATCTACCTCGCTCGAACGTTTTGTTCAGCGCAGCCTCTCACCCTTCAGGAAGTATTAGCGTATAACGTGCAACCTTTTGATTTAAATAATAATACTGTCGATAAGGCCATGACCAAGGGGGGGCCGCACCCGCCCAAAATCGTGGATATCTACACGGATGGCGCTTGCGCAGGCAATCCGGGGCCAGGCGGATGGGCCGCCATTTTACGCTATAAGGGATCTGACAAGGTGGTTTCGGGCTTTGATGGACAGACTACCAACAACAGAATGGAGATGAAAGCGGTAATCGAGGCCCTTGGTATGCTGAAAGAAACTTGCCGTGTAAGAGTCCATAGCGACTCTCAATACCTGCGCAACGGGATTACCCTCTGGATACATGCATGGAAGCGCAATGGCTGGAGGACCAAGGGCAAACAGCCGGTCAAGAACCGTGAGCTTTGGGAGGTCCTCGACGATCTCTCACAAAAACACCTGGTTGAATGGGTCTGGGTACAGGGACATGCCGGCCATCCTGAAAACGAGCGTTGCGACGAGCTTGCCCGCCAGGAAATCATCAATAACACAAGGTAGTCGTGGTTTAGAGATCGTGTTCTTCGCTATAATAAACTTATATAGTACCTTGCAATGTTAAGCGCATCAGAAAGTAAAGTGGCAATGGTGTCCAGGTTTCACCCTCAGTCCTCAGTCCTCCGCATCAGGAGCGGGAGGCCTCATTCTTCGCTTATGGCCGAAGTCTCGAACCGGATCCGGTGTTTTTCGATTTTCGCCATGAGAGTCGGGCGGGAGAGGCCCAGCATCTTTGCGGTGCGGGACCTGTTTCCGCCGTTGAGGTTGAGCGCTTCGGTGATGAGCATGGCGGAAAACTGCTCCATCGCCGAATCGAACGTACTTGAACCGGCTTCCCGGGAATTTAAACACCTGCTGATCCAAGTCCGGATGGCCTCCTCCGGCAAATCGGGCTTTTGGGCCGTCAGGGCCTGAGCGATTGCGCTCACCCGCGCAATGTCTTCGAGCATTACAGGCCCGCCCCGGTTGAAGATCAGCGCTTTCTGGACGGCGTTTGCCAGTTCGCGCACGTTACCCGGCCAGGAGTAGCCGCAAAGCATCTCGAGGGCCTCACCCGTAATCCCGGGGTTCTGGACTCCCATTTTGTTCGAATAGCGCCTGATGAAGTATTCGCAAAGCAGCGGAATATCGCCCTCCCGGTCCCGCAAAGGTGGAAGCGAAATAGTAACGACCTTGAGCCTGTAGTAGAGGTCTTCCCTGAATTTGCCTTCCGAAAGAGCGGCTTCAAGATTGCGATTGGTCGCGGCGATTATGCGCACGTCAACCGGAATGGGTTCGCGGGCGCCAAGCCGCTCGATGCTTCTTTCCTGGAGCAGGCGCAGGATTTTTGCCTGAATTCCGAAGGGCATGTCTCCAATTTCGTCGAGGAAAATCGTTCCGCCGTCAGCTTGCTCGATGCGCCCTACCCTGCGGTTCACTGCGCCAGTAAAGGCGCCTTTTTCGTAGCCGAACAGCTCACTCTCCAGGAGCGTTTCGGGGATCGCGACGCAGTTAATCACCAGGAAGGGCTTGTGCGATCTGGCACTGTGCTGGTAGAGGGCCCGGGCGACGAGTTCCTTGCCCGTGCCCGATTCGCCCCGGATAAGGATCGTAGCATCGGTAGAGGCTGATCTTCCGATCGCTTTATACACATCCTGCATGGCCCGGCTGCGTCCGATGATGGCTTCGCCGGCGCCGGTCTCAGGCACAGGGTCCAATTCGACCCTCGATCGCATGAATCGGCCGGCTTCCACGGCCTTTTCGATCAGTGCTAGCATTTCGGGTATATTAAAGGGTTTCAGGATATAGTCGAAAGCGCCCATCTTGGTGGCTTCTATAGCAGTTTCGGTAGTCCCGAACGCGGTCATTATAATGACCGGCAAAAGCGGCTCGATTTCACGGATCGCTTTGAAGGTCCGCAGTCCGTCCATACCGGGCAGCCGCACATCCATAATGATAAGCTCGAATTCATCGGACCTTGCCAGGGGCAGCGCCGCCTCGCCGCTCGAAGCGGTCTTGACCGTGTGGCCCTCCTGGGTGAGCAGCTTATCGAAACTCCGGCGTAGATGGTGATCGTCATCAACTATAAGGATCGCAGCCAAGCTCCCTCCTCCTGGCACGGAAGGGTGATGGTGAAAACAGCGCCTTTACGGGGGCGGCATTTAACGCTGAGACAGCCTTTGTGTTCCTGGATAATGCGGGTTGCTATGCTCAATCCAAGCCCGGTGCCTTCCTGTTTTGTAGTGTAGAAGGGTTCGAAGATTTTCTCCCTTATAGCCTCCGGAATGCCCGGTCCTGAGTCGCTTACGCGAATCACAACGACCCTGCCCATCGGATCGGTTGTCCCTTCTTCTTCGGTTATTAGAATGCGCCCTCCATCGACCATCGCCTCGCACGCATTCACGATCAGGTTCACCAGCACTTCTTTTAGTTGCTCGGGGTCGCAGTCGACCTCGGGAAGTTTCCGGTCTCTTATCAGTTCGAGAGTAACTCCATAAGAATCGATTCGATGGCGGAGAAGCTGCACGGCCATGTCGACCACCTCCGACGGACTCGCCTTTTGAATCTTCAATTTGGGCGGTCTGGAGAATTCGAGGAAGTTTCTGACTATTGTATCTATATGGCGGATCTCCTCGGAAATAACCTCAAAGTCTTCTTTCTGAGGAGTCGAAAGCGAGAGAGTGCGCTCCAGGGTAAAGAGCCGCATTTTCACCGAGGTGAGCGGATTTCTAATAGAGTGGGCAACACCGGCGGCAAGTTTTCCTATCTGCGCCAATTTTTCGGACTGAAGCAGATGTTCGCGGCTCTGTTCGAGTTCAATGCGCGTGTTATCCACACTTTCGATGAGTCCCTGTATTTTTTTTCCAAGGGCCTTCACCTCGTCGGGTTCGTCAAGCGAGACATCCCCGTCGCGGCCGGCGGTATGAGCGAGGAACCGGATCGGCACGAGCACCCTGCTCAGAAGCAATACCCCAAGCGTAATCCCCAAACCAAGCGCGCAAATCATGGCTATGGACGCCGCTGTATCAAAAAAGGCCACCTTCAGCCTGATGCCCTCCGAAATTGAACTGACCCTCTCGTACTGGACCTGCTTGAACTGCTCGCAAAGGTCCCGCAGCGAATAAAAAGGGCTGCGGACCTCCTTGTGCAATGCGTACCCTTCTTCCCTTTTCCCGGCCCCGTAGAGTTCTATGACACGTTCGCGCAGATTGGAATATCGAATGTACTTCGATTCAATATCGTTTAGCAGTTCGCGCTCGCGGTCGGAGTCAGCAAATTCGCGGGCTTTTTTCAACCAATTCTGGAATTCCAATCGATGCTGATCAAGCTGGGCCAGCCATTCACTATTGCCGTCGATATAATAATAGCTTAGCAGACCCCTTTGCATTGCAAGGGAGCTTTCCAACTCCTGGCTGACATTGAGCGCGGCTACCTTGTAACTGATTACCGAAGAAACGGCGCTGTTCATCCGATGCACCATCCAGATGGTGGTCGAGCCGCCCAGCATGGCGATAGCAACCAGTGCGCATATAGCGAACATGATTTTTATTCTGAGGCTCAAGCGATTTAACATTCAAGGTCCTTTGCAAAGGAGACGCACAATAAGACAACGCTCAGCCTCGCCCCTGCGTGCGTCGGAGACCCCGGGGATTAAATCATTGCCCTGCTCTTTTCTCACCGCTCAATTGCCGGGAAAAGCAGAAGCGCGCCTTCATAGGAGGCGCATATCCGGGAGACCAGGTCATTTGCCCAGAAAGCCCCAATTCCAGCCAGCCCCCTGGTAGCCATGGCGACCATGTCAGCCTGTCTGCCGGTTGCCGTGCCGACGATGGCGGGCTCGGCCTGACCACGTTCAACGTTTCCGCTCGCCTCGACATTCCGGGCGAACAGCAATTGAAGGTGTTCCTTCATGCGCCCTATGGTCTGTTCGGTTTCCAAATCCAGCAACAAGCGGGTCGTGGCCGGGACAAGGTGCGCTCCAGGAACTTCCTCCAGAGTGATGCTGGCTGTCGTCGGCACTACGTACAAAAGATGCAGTTTCGCCTGAAATTTCATCGCCAGTTCCCAACAGGCAGTCAAAACGGGATCGCTGTGGGGTGTGCAGTCCACAAAAGCAATTATGCTGCGGGGGCCAAAATCGGGAGCGCGCCCGTATTCATCGGTCTTTATAAGAATCACGGGCGTGCGTCCGTGCGTGAGCACCTGCTCGGCATTGGTTCCGAACACAAATCTTTTGAACCCTCCGCTTCCGTGCGTACACAGGACAACGAGGTCCTGTTCGAGCTCTTCGGCGTGTTCGGCGATGCACCTGGGCACATCGCCCTGCGGGACTTCGTGCACGTGGCTCGATACATTCAGTCCCCAGCCCTTTAGCCTCTCGACGATTAATTCCAGGTAACTTTCGGCGCCTGCGGCGTCCTGGAGGTGAGCGTCACCATGTATGTGGCTCGGAGGACGCTTCTCGATCACGTGAAGGAGTTTAACCTCGCACCCAAGCCGTTCCGCGAGCCTCCTTACGACCGGGAGAACCGATTCGGCCAGCTTTGACCCGTCGAGAGGAACGAGAAGATTCGAAAACATACACCCTCCACATACTCCGGGTATACAAATGTCAATCGCCCCCGGCCGCCATACTGTAGATCAGGTATGAATTCAGCGCCAGAATCAGCAAGGTTGCGATGCCGGCCAGAAATGAGGTGAACGGCCTGTTTACCAGCGGCCCCATTATTTTTTTGTTCGCCGTAAAAAGAACGAGCGGGATCACCGCAAAAGGAAGCCCAAAGCTGAGCACGACCTGGCTGATTACAAGCGTCCTTGTTGGGTCCAGTCCCAAGTATAGAACGGCCAGCGAGGGCAGTACCGTAACCAGGCGCCTGACCCAAAGCGGTATTCTGAAGCGAACGAACCCCTGCATAACCACCTGGCCGGACATGGTCCCCACCGCCGAAGAAGACAGACCTGCGGCAATCAGCGCAATCGCGAAAATCTTGCCCGCTGCCGGACCAAGAATGGGGGAAAGCGTCCTGTAAGCTTCCTCGAGCGTTCCGATCTCGCGTAATCCTTGAACATAAAAGGTCGATGCGGCCATAATCAGCATTGCTGCATTAACAACCCCGGCGATCGTCATCGCTATTGCCACGTCCATGATTTCGTAGCGGAACAGCCTTTTGAGTTTGTCTATATCCTTCACGATTATCCGGCCCTGGGTCAGGGCGGAATGAAGGAATATGACGTGCGGCATGACTGTTGCCCCCAGAATGCCTGTGGCGAGCAAAACTCCTTGCCTGCTCCCGAAGCTCGGAATAAAAAGTGATGACGCGATCTGCGCGGGTTCGGTTTTAACCAGGAATATTTCAATCAGATAGCTTACCGCCACAATCCCTATCATTGCGGTAATTATGGCTTCCAGAGGACGAAAACCGTACCTTTGCAGGCCAAGGATCAGAAAAGTGACAACAGCGGTCAGCAACCCGGCGTAGACAAGCGGGATATGAAACAAAAGGAAAAGCCCAACCGCTGCCCCAACAAATTCGGCAAGATCGGTTGCGATAGCTACGATTTCAAGTATAACCCACATTGCCCAGACAAGGGGGGCGGGAAAATGATTCCTGCACAACTCCGCCAGATTCAGCCCGGTAGCTATGCCCAGCTTCGCCGAAAGGATCTGGACGAGCATTGCCATTAAATTGCTTATTATTATAACCCAAAGAAGAGTGTAGCCCAGTTGCGCTCCGCTCTGGATATTTGTGGCGAAGTTTCCGGGATCTATGTATGCAACGGCGGCGATAAATGCCGGACCAAGGAAAGGAAAAAGCCTTTTGCGCCATGGAACTGCTTCCTGGGCGAGCACCTTCTCGGCCGCCGAAATCGTGCCGGAGTCAAAAGTGCGAGCTTTTTTTTCGGGGCGGTCTTCCAGCACGCCGGGTCCTTTCAATGGCAGATCAACGATGAACTATTACCATAAACTTTTGTCCAGCTTTAATAATTATTAATCTTGGACATCGCCCGCAACAACCGTTGAGAAAAAGGAGAAACCGCTTGAAAAACTATCGAAAGGAGCTGTGGTTCAACGCCCCAACGCGCGTAGCCTTTATCAACATTACGCGAGAGGTCGAAGAATGTCTTGATAAAAGCGGCATTCGGGAGGGGCTCGCCCTTGTCAACGCAATGCACATCACCGCTTCTGTGTTCATTAACGACGACGAAGGCGGGCTCCATCGCGACTACACCGCGTGGCTCGAAAAGCTCGCCCCCAACGAGCCTGTCAACCAGTATCGACACAACGACGGCGGCGAAGACAATGCCGACGCCCACATGAAGCGGCAAATCATGGGCCGTGAAGTGGTAGTCGCCATAACCGGAGGCAAACTTGACTTCGGCCCCTGGGAGGAGATCTTCTACGGTGAATTCGATGGGCGCAGGCGCAAGCGGGTGCTCGTCAAGATCATCGGCGAGTAAGAACTGCTGACAGGGTGAGCGAGTTTGACGCAGCAAGGCAATCTTCGCGCTCATTATGTTTGAGGAAGCTTGCAGCACAGCTGCGCCACACTGAAACTAAAATGCGACAATATGAAACTATGAGTGGACATAAAACGAGGTGTCACGTACTCGCGGACACGGAGAAATCGTCTATCAACTTTCTTAGCGAACTCACCGCGATAGGTTTTATAAAGTACCCTGCGGCGCCCATTTCCATGGCTTTCTTTACGTCATTCCTCTCACTGAGGTAGGCGCCCACTATTACGACCGTACGGCAAGCCGCTTTGTGAATCGAATCCATCAGTAAAAAATGGTCCTGTTGCAGCATAGAGATATCGGCAAGAACAAAGTTGAAGGGAATTTCGGGAAAAAGGCTCATGGCCTGTTGAGAGTTGCTCGCCCAATAGCACTTATAACCTTCACAGTGGCTTTCGAGCGCTCTTGTGAAAAGCTCAGCGGTGTCCCTTTCAGGGTCCAATATGAGAATATTTTTTCGGCTCTTTTCCAGCATTGTGAACGCCATATTTAATCTCAGTGCATATTGGAGTCGAGGATGCGGTTACCTAGCATTCACTTTTCGTACAAAGTCTGTGCCATAATTTTGAATGGCTGGAGCGAGCCGCAGAATTTGTCAAGCAGGCGGGCCGTTTTTGACTTCATGGCAGGCGGGCAAAGCTATTCTAATGGTGGTTCCGCATGCACCGGGATCTTCCTCTTCGCTCAAACTGCGGCACTCTATTAGACCCCCAAACCTCGTTATTATCCCGTAGCTTACCGATAGGCCCAACCCGGTGCCTTCACCAACTTTCTTAGTGGTAAAGAAAGGATCGAAAATCTTACCCAGGTATTCCCTCTTGATTCCGCACCCCGTATCCGTAACTGTGGCTTCGACTTCTCTTGCGCCTGAACCATGGCAGGTTTCTATTCTAAGGGACCCCTTTCCGTCCATCGCCTGAACGGCGTTGTTTATCAAATTGAGAAAAACCTGCTGAAGGCCGGTCGAATCCCCCCGCACAGAGGGCAGATCCGGGGCAAGAGATAGGACCAGTTCTATATTATTCATATGGAGGGTGTGTTTCACAACTGAAACGATAGACTCGATATTCGCATTGAGATCACAGCATTCCTCGTGTTCCTCCCTTATCCTGGCGAAGCTCAGTAGTCTTTCCACGATGCTTTTGCAGTGCAGGCCGTGTCTTTCGATGGTCTTGAGGTCGTTGTACTCCATGGAGCCCGGGTCCATTTTCTCCAGAAGCAAATCGCAAAAGCCGAGCATTATCCCGATCGGATTGTTTATTTCGTGGGCGACACCGGCAGCCATCGTCCCAAGGGAAGCGAGTTTCTCGGTGTTAATGAGTTGCTGTTCAATGTCCTTTCGTTCGGTAATATCTCTGGCGATGGCCAGCGCATAGTCCTCTTCGGGCCCTTCACTTTTCAAGGGAATATACTGAATATCGAACCAGAAACTTCGGGAGGGCAGAGCCAAACGTGTTTCGATCTTCTCACCTTTTCCGGAAGCGAGCACGTCTCGAACATAATTCAACTGCTCATAAACCTGCTGTCTGGGCAAAAACCGGTAGAGGCTCTGGCCGGTCATCTCCTGGAGGTTGACCCCGAAAACACGTGACATATGCTGGTTTGCGGTCCTTATCAGCCCGTTTCGATCCATGGTGAAGATCAGGTCTTCAGCGCTTTCCACCAGTGACCTGTACTTGGTTTCCGAGCTCTCGAGCTCATTGGCGTATTTCCTGATATGTTCCGTTTTGACAGCGACTTCATGCTCGAGTTCACTGGACCATCTCCGTTCGTAAACCACTACGAACAGGCTACCCAGGCAGATGATGAACACAACCAGCGCCTGGAGGACAAACTGCCTCGTGTACACCGAATCTACGAGAGATTCCACCTCCTGAGCCGGGGCCGCTACGGCTACCGACCACGTATAATCCACATAAGGCCCTTGAATGTGTACCGGTGCGAAAGCCACCAGCTTTTCCATCGGTTTGACAACTTGCCGATGCCATCCGGTAAAATATGAACCGCTACCCTCGTTGCCTTTCAGCATCTCTTGCCGCTGGATTTCATTGATTTTGGCGAATGAGATACCAGGGGATCTGGCGGACCTCGCATCGAACGCATTATCGCCGATGAACGACTTCTCCGGGTGATAGATAAACCTTCCATATGAGTCAATGATCCATGCATAGCCGGTCTTTCCGGAACTGATCGAGGGCATTATCTCCTGCATCAGATGAGTAGCGTCCAGAGTTAGTCTGAGGTACCCGGCAAAGGCTCTCGATGGGAAAGGGTGAGCGGCGTTTGGGGCGTTTTGGTAAGTGGGCGTAATCAAGTCGCACAAGAGGGCGCCCCTGTTTTTTGCCCCTTCCTTGGAATATAGGGCCGTACCCATCGTCTTGCCCCTGTTTGCTGGATCTGAGGCCCAGGTCAAATACGCCCCGGGGTCCTGTTGCTCCGGCCCCATATCACGCATGATGATCCCCTGTTCGCTCGCAGTGAAAATGAGGTTTCCCTCCCTGTCTATTCGGCGAATTGCGATAATGCTGCTCCCGTTGAAAACCGGGCGCGTCGAGAGCAGCAGGGCTTCATAGCTGTCACGATCACAATATTGAATTGCGGGAAGGGAACTCAGAACCAGTAAATCGTCTATAGCTTTGTTTATATCCGCTTCAACTCGCTGGGCAGCGTGCCTGGCCAACACCAGTTGCTGTTCGTTAAACTGGTTTCTTAGAATGGTTTTCATGTACCTGGCGGTCGAGACGGCCAGCCACAAAGCCCCCGCGAGAAGCACGAGGGTAGCTATGCCGAGGATTTTTAATACCTTGGAGCGCTCTGGCCGTGTTCTTGTGTCCATTCTTTTTGTCCAGACATTATGGTTAAATTCACAAACTGCAACTTTTTAATGACATTTTGTTTGACTCTGCGTCAACAGCGGAGTGAAAATCCTGGTGACCGGAAGCCGGATTTAGGATAAGCGAAGAATCGATCAACAGTTTGAATGCAGCTTCTTCATACAAAAAGGCATAAAAATGTCTTCAATTTTAGCTTTGGACGACGAGCAGGACATGCTGGCTCTTTTGAGTAGAATCATATCTGAAAAGAGTTCCCATGAGTTAACTACTCTTAGCGATCCCTCCGCACTTACGCAACTCTTGCAAGACAAGTTCTTCGATGTGGTGTTGACCGATCTTAAGATGCCGGGCAAGAACGGCATTCAGGTGCTGGAGGAAGTCAAACAGAAAAGCCCCCGGACAGCGGTAATCATAATGACGGCCTACGGTACGATTGAGTCGGCTCTCAGCGCCACCCGCAAAGGGGCATTTGATTATATTACAAAGCCTTTCCGCAAGGAAAGGATTCTTCATGTGATCGAGCAGGCGCTCAACTGGCAGACGCTTCAGAAAGAAAATATCTACCTTCGGCAAAAGCTCGAAGAAAAATCCAGTTTCCCCACCTTGGTGGGTTCGACTTTGGCAATGCGGTCCCTGCATGATGAGATAAGAAAGGTGGCCAAAACTTCAGCCACCGTGCTCATCACCGGCGGCAGCGGTACCGGGAAGGAACTGGTTGCCCGGGCGCTTCATGCCAAGAGCCTGAGGAGCGAGCAGCAATTCATTCCCATCGACTGCAGCACAATTCCCGAATCGATCATTGAGAGCGAACTCTTCGGCCACGTTAAAGGGTCTTTCACCGGGGCAATCCGCAACAAGAAAGGCATGGTCGAAGAGGCGAACCACGGGACCCTTTTTCTAGACGAGATCGCAGATCTAAGCCCGGCAATGCAGGTGAAGCTGCTTCGCCTTCTGCAGGAAGGCGAGTACAAGGTGGTGGGATCCAATGCGATCTGCAAGGTCGACATCCGATTCATCGCGGCGACGAATCAGAACTTGAGCGAAAAGATCCGCAAAGGGGAATTCAGGGAGGACCTGTACTATCGGCTCAATGTTATCAATCTTCAGCTCCCGTCTCTATCAGAGAGAAGAGATGATATCCCGCTGCTTGCAAAGCATTTTCTCGAAAAATACAACGGTCTGCACAGCAAGAATGTCAAACGAATCTCGAATGAACTCATGCAACATCTGCTCGAAAGGAATTGGCGGGGAAATGTTCGCGAACTGGAGAATGTAATAGAAAGAGGCGTAATACTGGCTGCGGGAGACAGCCTGGAATTAACCGACGCTCTATCGTTCGGACAGGTCCCCAAATCTTGCTCCCAGGAACTCGGTCAATCCTCCGATCTTTTTTCCATCCCGTTCAAGGAAGCCAAAGACAAGCTGATCGATCAGTTTCACGCCGAATACATAACCAGGGTTTTAAGCCACAACGACGGCAATGTCTCCAAGGCTGCCCTCGAGTCCGGCCTCAAACGGCAGTACCTGCACAGGCTGATACGCGATAGCAAACTGGATCCGAAATCTTTCAAGAAGGATCATCACCACTAGTTAGTGTCCATCCGGAAACTCCGGATGGAACACTAGCAGTTTCCAATCCGAAAAGGAGGCTTTTTTCGTACTGGCAAGGAAATCGAGGGGTTGCGCGGAGGCGTACTTGGGTACCGCCTCGCGGAGCGTCGAGACTTTGGATGTGCCACCGCCGAAGGCAGTGGCCAACCAGGCTGGCGGTCCCACCGCCCCAGGACGGAAAAGGACCCTTTCCGGACGGAAACTAGTTAGTCTCAACTGAGCTCAGACAGCCTGAGCGAAACCGTTGGATATTCCCAGTGCCGTCAATGCGGCGAATGCCGCCTCATATTCTTCCTCAGTCGGCTTCCTGTCAAGGGGTGGGGTAGATGGGCCGTTATGGGCCGGGAAGTACTGGTTCATAAGACTTACCCAGACCTGCGGGCCGAACCGCCTCGCAAGAAATGAGAGGCAATCGACGGAACCGGACAGGTTTTCCGGCAGCACCAGGTGACGCACCATCATCCCCTTCAGAGCGATCCCTTGAGCGTTGGTTCGGATCGGTCCGGCCTGCCTCCACATTTCGACAAGGGCCTCCCGGTTGTACGTAACGTAATCTGCGGCCCCGGAATATGTTTGCGCTGTTTCGGGGTCGGAATATTTAATATCGGGCAGGTAAACGTCTATGATTCCATCGAGCAATCTGAGGGTCTCAAGAGATTCATAGCCGCTCGAGTTATAGACGATCGGGAGTCGAAGACCCCGGTGCGCGGCCGATAGAAGGGCGCTGACAACCGCCGGCATCTGATGAGAAGAGGTTACCAGGTTGATGTTGTGCGCCCCTTTGCTTTGGAGCTCCAACATCCCTGAAGCAAGGTCCTCCACGCTCATTTCACGGCCAACCCCGAGCTGGCTGATCGGATAGTTCTGACAGAAGATACACCTCAGAGTACAGCCGGAAAAAAATATCGTGCCGGAGCCGCAGGTTCCGGAGATAGGAGGTTCTTCCCAGTGATGCAGATATATTGAGGCTACCTTTGGCAGACTCCCAACACCGCAATAGCCCACTTTTGCGCTTTTTCGGTCAACGGCGCAGGCTCGAGGGCAAAGATCGCACCGGCGAAGCCTTGCATCGAGGGCCTGGGCCCTGCGTGAAAGCTCGCCGGTCGCCAGAAGTTTTAAATAACCGCTTTGTGCAACAGGGGCGCCGCCGGCAGAAACATCAGCCGGCAAAGCGCTCGACCCACTTTTCGCCATCCCAGATACCCATAATCCTGCCGGAGTTTGAAACCTCATAACCTCCCATCGAGCTCACCGTACCGCGAAACGAATCCGAAGCAATTATATCCAACGCAGTCCTCATCTTGAAGTCCGGCCATGCGCTTTCCGCTATCACTAGGTCGTAGCGTTCCTCGCCGATCGGAATGAAACCCAGATCCAGCGCCCTTGCCGAAGAATAGATTGCCATTCCGGCATCGGCCCGCCCGCTCAAAACACTTACGGCAATGCTCATATGAGTGAATTCTTCCTGGTCATACCCGTTGATGTCATTTGCCGGAAGACCACGCTGGTGGAGGCAGTAGTCAAAGAGCACGCGCGTTCCCGACCCCGCCTGCCGGTTTATAAAGACCACATCCGGCCGCATAAGGTCTTCTATTCCATTTATCCCTTTCGGATTCGTTTTGCCGACAAGCAACCCCTGCTCCCGCATGGCAAGCTGAACGAGCCGTACGGGGGTCCCTTTGAGATAGCGTTCCACGTAGGAGTAGTTGTACTCTCCAGTTTGCGCATCCAGAAGATGCGAGCCGGCAAAATGGGCCTGTCTTCGCCTGAGCGCCATCAGTCCCCCGAGGCTGCCCACATTGCTCGATGAGAGATGAATCCTGCTGTCCCTGCCCTTCAGTTCGTCGGCTATCAGGTCAATGGTGTTGTCGTGGCTTCCGATCATGATAAGCGTGCAGTCGAGCTGATCTTGCGACCGAAGCAGCCTCACCTCCACAACGGAACCATCATCAATGCCTTCCTGCTCCTGAGGGACCTGCAGGATTCCGTCCGCGCGGGTAAGTGACGTGATTATGCCCGCCCCTCTCTGGATTGGCATTGCAACCAGTCTGTCATCGACCCTGCCAAGGATCACGCGGATAAATTCTTCCAGACCCAGTTTTGAAGGCAACTTCCTCCCAAGAACGGCTGAAACAGTAGGAAAAACAGGGCTTTGGCTTCCATGGAGAGAATAGAGCAGAGGTCTTACAAACTGTTCAAAGGCCATGATAGCCGAAACGGGATATCCCGGAATTCCGACAACCGGTTTTCCTCTCACCACCCCAAGGATAACGGGTTTTCCGGGCATCATGGCTACCCCATGCGTCAGCACTTCCCCAAGTTCGGCGATGACCGCAGCCGTGTAGTCTTCCGATCCGGCCGACGACCCGGCGTTTATCAAAACCACATCCGCCGAAGACTCAACGCCTTCCCGGAGCGCGTTCTTTATCGAGTCATATTCGTCGGGCACAACGTTACGCAGTATCGGGACCCCTCCGCATTCCTCGACCATTCCCGCAAGAATGGCACCGTTGAACTCTATGATTTGACCCGGGGCTGCTTCAGCCGTCATGCCGGCCGGAATGATTTCACTGCCGGTGGGCTGAATAAATACCTGAGGTCTGGCAAAAACGCTTACAGTCAAAGTGCCTGACGCCAGGAGGGAACCAAGGTCGGCTGGCCGCAACACATGTTGCCGGTGCAAGAGCAACTCACCCGCCACGATGTCTTCACCCACCTTGCGCACGTGTTGCCAGGGGAATGCTGCGGATCGGAGTTCAATCTCCGAACTCGATACACGCTCCACCTGCTCGATCATAACGACTGCGTCCGCCCCCTCGGGAAGCGTGTCGCCGGTGTCAACCGGGTGGGCGCTTTGTGCGGTGAGGCGAACGGGCGTAGTGTCGCTCGCCCCGTATGTATCGCGGGCACTCACCGCGTAGCCGTCCATTGCCGCTCCATGGTAGTGCGGGACCGAACGTATGGCGACTATTGGCCGCGAAGTAACACGCCCAAGACCTGAAGCAGCCTGGACCTGCTCTTCAGCCGTCCGGAACGTGCCGGTCCGGTCCCGCCATATTTCCCGCACTTCCGCGAGGGTTTTCATTTTGAGATAGATATTTCTCTTCGGTTCGTTCATAGGCCGGCCTGTTTCCCCTGGTAAACGTCAGCCCAGCGCAGCGCGGGCCGGGCGGTCACCTTTCTCCATAGGGCCCTCTGAAACCAAAGCGCTTGAAAAAATCGAGTCGAAAGCGCCTGGCGGCGCTCAGGTTCACTTCGGCGATATAAACCTGTTCGAGTTCGTCGAGTTCTGCCTGAACCCAGTTCTCAATGTTGTCCAATCCCCTTACCCAGTGATTGAAATCGTCTTTGGCCAGCATTTTGGGAGGCTGGAGTATGAAACTGCCCCCCCCATACTGGTGAACGCGCTTGTCACCGAACACGGCGTTGTAATCGGCAGTGTTGATCCCAACGACCGGAACGAAGTTATCGAATGCCCGGACCATGGCCGCCGTTTTCCAGTGGCCGCGCAGGACCGGAAAGAGGCCCGGATTGAAAACGATATCGACCCCCTGCTCGGACATCTGGCGCCCTGCTTCCGGCTGTCCCCAGAAATCGATGCAAACCGGCATGCCGAGCTTCCCAAAATCGGTTGCAAAGACTTTGAACACTCCGTCTCCAGAACAGATTCCAAGCCTGTCACACTCCATTGCTCCGACATTGAACTTGCGCTGTCTGCCCGCAACCCGTCCAGCGCGGTTGAAAAGAGTAGCGGTATTGTAGAGCTTGCCGCCCTCTTCTTCGACTATGCCCGCTATCAGATAACACTTAAATTTGCGGGCTGCCGAACCCATCTCACGTTCTCCCATGAAAGGGAAACATTCCGGAAAACAGATTACGTCCAGCTCTTCCCCCCGGCATTTTTCCAGTAGTTGCAGGGCGTGTCCGATATTGCGTGGGTCCTCGAAGGACGGGTACGGCTTGGGCTGAATGATCGCTATTCGTATATTGTCTTTCATAGAAATCCCTTTTCTCTGATCCTCGTATGATAGACTTATATAATACCTCGCTCGAAAAAAAAATGCGCCTGACATGATAAGAGCGGCGACCTTGCTCGCAGCCATGCAAAGAAACACGACTGAGGACTGAGGACTGAGCAAAAGCGACGACCGAACGTACAGACATTAAACGTGGTGCTTTTGAAGGCAAGCCAGGTGTTAAGCGCACGAGACGGGACGTTTCGCGGAATGCCTTCATATTCGGCAAAAAAACAGCTAAGCGCCAAGAATTCTTCCTGCCACGGCGACAATGTACCTTGCTATAGCCAGAGAGGAAGTGGCGGCCGGAGAGGGTGCGTTCAGCAAGTGAATAACTTTGTCTGTCTGCTCAATGACAAAATCGTCAAGAAGTTTTCCGTCATTACCCAGCGCCTGCGCCCGCACCCCCGCTCCGCCCGGCTCAAGATCGTCCCTGGAAACGGCGGGCACTAATTCCTGGAGCGCCCCGGCAAAGAGGGATTTTGAAAATGAGCGCATCATTTCGCCCATTCCGGTTCTCCAGTGTTTCGAAGCGAGGCGCCAAAAACCATGGTAACTAAGGGTATCCCACAGTTCCGTGGGAGAAAACCGCATTTTGGTGTATCCCTCGCGGGCAAAGGCGAGCACGGCGTTCGGTCCGGCCTCGACTTTCCCGTCGATCATTCGTGTAAAATGAACCCCAAGAAAAGGGAATCCGGGGTCCGGCACCGGATAAATGAGATTTCTGACAAGATATTCGCGCTTTGGCTTTATCCGGTAGTATTCGCCCCGGAAAGGAACGATCCGGCAGGGGGGATGAATGCCGCAGGATCGAGCGACACGATCTGAATAGAGTCCGGCGCAATTTATGAGAACCCGGCTTTGAAATTCACCGCGACCGGTTTCTATCCTCAGTGTTTTCGAATCGAGGTCATTTACTTTCCTGACGCCGGTTCCTAGGAAAAGCTCTCCACCCTTTTTCCCAAATACCTCTGCATAAGCTTTGGCGACTTGCCTGAAATCCACAATTCCGGCGCCGGGGACCAGCATTCCCCGGATGCACTTCGCATATGGCTCGAACTCTTTTACCTCCTCAGGACTGAGCATCTGCAGGCCGGCAACACCGTTTTCACTGCCTCTTCGAAAGAGTTCGGCAAGGGCCGTGAGTTGCTCATCGCGCGTAGCTATTACCACCTTACCGCAAATCTCATGCTTGACGTTGTGGTCCCGGCAGAAGCCGATGAGTTCATCGCGGCCTGACGTACACAGACAAGCCTTAAAGGAGCCGGGCCGGTAGTAGAGTCCGGAATGAATGACGCCGCTGTTATGCCCGGTCTGGTGAGCGGCAATCATGTTCTCCTTCTCTAAAATCGCCGCCCTTAGTCCAGGGAACTCTTCCAGCAGTCTCATTCCTGTGGCCAGACCGATTATTCCGGCCCCTATGATTGCAACATCGAATCGGCTATTCATAAAAATCCAAGGGTAACATAGACGGGGTTTATCCCCACGCGCTTAAGGCGTCCATCAGGGCGAGATCGTACCAAAAAATCGCTCAATTTGGGAATTATTCGAGTCGTTTAAGCATACCGGATTCCAGCATGGGCAAGGCCTGTCCGGCATCGTCTCATGGCGCTGAAACCTGGACTATGCTTGCATTTAGGCTCCTGTGGTCGAAAACGGTGAGAATTATATTCTTTCCGGGAGGCGTCGTGCTTAAAACTTCGCCGAATTCATCCGGTTCCGAAACGGTTTTCCTGTTTATTTGCAAGATTATATCACCTGCCTCTATCCCGGCCATGCCGAAAGGCCCCTTTGCCTCAACGCGGCCCACCATGACTCCATTGCTCTCATTAAGACCATACTTTTTCGCATCCGTTTTTCCGATGGGCTTCACTTCGATGCCGAAGCGCTCAGTCACAGAGGACAGGAGCGCTTTCCCAAGTTCCCGATCGCTAGATACCCTGATGTTGACGTCCCGGAACCTGCCCTCCCGAAATATGGTAACCGTAACGGTTTGTCCTATGGGGGCGACGGCCATTTCGTTTCGGAACGCATCCGGGTTGTCGACGGACTTACCCTGGTAAGCCGAAATAATGTCTCCCCGTTTGATCCCGACCTTCTCGGCGGGTCCATCTTTCAAAACGTTTGCCACCAGGACTCCGTTTGTTTCGCTCGCCCCAAACGAACGCGCCAGTTCAGGCGTAAGATTCTGAATCGTCAAGCCGAGGTATCCGCGTTGGACTTTTCCGCTCGAAATCAACTGCCTGGCTACGCGGAGCGCCATATTGCCGGGTATGGCAAATCCGATTCCCTCAAACCCCCCTGATTCGGACATAATGGCTGCGTTCACTCCTATCACCTCACCTGCCAGGTTGAGAAGAGGCCCCCCGCTGTTGCCGGGATTTATGGCTGCGTCCGTTTGAAGAAAATCCTGGTAGCTGCTCGGCTCGGCAATGCCTCGCCTGTGCTTCGCGCTTATAATCCCGTGCGTGACCGTCTGGTCAAGCCCCTGCGGATGTCCGATCGCCACCACCCATTGCCCTACGTCAATTTTGTCGGAATCGCCGAATGTGGCGAAAGGAAAACTCCCCTTATCCACAATCTGTATCACTCCCAAATCGGTCTTGGCGTCTACGCCGATGACTTTGACGGATTTGCCGGTGTATCTCCGGCCGTCTGAGAGAACGACTGTAATCTTTGTGGCGCCGTTCACCACATGACTGTTGGTCAGAATATGTCCCTGGGCGTCAATAATGATTCCGCTCCCAAGACCTTGTATTTCCCTTTCGAATGTTTTCGGCATCTTGCCTGAATTTCCAAAAAAATACTGAAAAAAAGGATCGTTCTGAAACGGCAGCATTGGATTGACAACCGACTGCTTTTCGGTCACCTCGATATGAACGACAGATGGGATCGCCTTTTTCGCCACATCCTGGATGGCGGTCACCAGGTTTACATCATAAGGGCCAGCGATTGCGGGAAAGGCCCCAGCCATTGAAATTACGAGTGGGATCAGCAATAGCAGCCGCCGTAATTCTGAATAGACTTTGAACTTCACAGGAACTCCCCCTTCTATGAACACTCCGTTCACGATATTTCAAATAAACAGCCTCCCGCAAAGCGAGGATTAAAACGCTCAAGAGAACAACCTTGATTCTGCCCGTTTCCGGAATGCTATTAAAATAATTATTTACGGCCGCATCCGCCATACGGCTTCAGTGAACAGTGAACGGTGAGCAGAGAGCGGTGAGCGAGGAATAGCTGCGGGATTACTACGGTTGACATGCAGTATTGCCCGGAGTATAGTGGATTTCAATATTTTGCCGCGGGGTGGAGCAGTCAGGTAGCTCGTCGGGCTCATAACCCGAAGGTCCTTGGTTCAAATCCAAGCCCCGCTATCAAGACAATCAGGGACGTAGCAAAAATCCAAGTCCCTCACTTTTTAAAGAAAAACGTCCATATTTGCGGAAAGAATCCGCCCTGTGAACCTTGCCGACAGTTTTTCATTCAGCTAAGCCTTATGTGGTGGCATTCCATCCTGAATCGGGAATTTTCTCGATCCTCTTCCGAAATCTCGCCGATGGTGGAAACGGTCATGCCGATACAAAACAAAGATGATGACTATTGCATCCCGGTTCTAGCCCCATATGTGCAGTGGGTAAAGGCCTACAGACAGCTCATATCTGCGCTCTACGAGGAGCACAAAACGGTCAGGAGGGTATGGAGGGCCTTCAGGGACGCGATGCCTGGGGTCGAGAAAAAGCTGGAATTCTCCATTTTTGAAGAGATCCTGCTATTCAGCCTTTTTCTTTCGGAATGGAATAACACCGAAAAAGCAGGTGGCCCCATAGAGGTCGATGGGCAGACAAAGTGGGGCGGCGCCCACTTCGGGGAACATTCGGGCGGCCAGTTAGACACGGTTATACAAAAGCTTCAAAATGCCTTCGAGGAAAGAGACCGGGCCTTATGGAATCTCAAGCATCTTGAACAAAGCTCTATTATGCTGCGGGATCAAAAAGCAGATTTGGCGGCTCAGGCAGCCAGCCTCAAGAAAAATATGGAGGCGCTTCAAAGTGAATTGGACGCGGCGAACGAACGGTTGAGACGGGTTATACATGAATTGGACGGCCACAAAGTCGAAAATGCACGTCTAAAGGGAGAGAGCGTTGTTTTAAAAGAAAAGGAAACCTCTCTGGAACACCAGATCGAAAAGCTCCGGAAAAAGCTCGATAAGATTTCCTCAGGCCCTGCGCAAACCCGGCAGATTGCTGCAGTCAAGGCCCCCGAGACCGAAGACGGGTTTTCCCAAGCGGTTATACAATGGGTTCGACAACGCGCGGGACAAGAGGTTGCACAAAGGGTTATACAAAACCCTCAGCTAAGTACTTCTCCAAACAAGATCGGCCGGTGGAATGCGCAACTCTCAAAAGACGGCTACTACCGGCTGTACCGGAAAATCGCAGGCAGGGTCCATTCGATCTATGTTGGCAAAGAGCTTGATATTGACAAAGCCGAGCGGAGGATAGCCGACAGAGAAAGAAAATTGTTGACCACCAAGCCTGCCACAGCCGGGCCTGAGAGCGCATATAGCAAGCATCAATTGAAAATGCAGGCGCCTCCCCGATCTATCGAAGCCCCAAAAACTTAACTACAGAACTGGTTGAAGAGCGCAGCGGGGTGGATATACACGGATAAAAGGTGGTCAGCATCAAAGATCAACTCAGATCCGTGTTCATCTGCGTTCATCCGCGGTTCTGCTTTCGTGTTCAAAGCCCTTCGACATCAAAGATCCCCTCTCAGCTTCAGCCTTCAGCCTATCTACCTTCAGCCTACTTTGTGCTTAACGCCTTTCGGCAGCTCTGAGATATTTCCGAGGATGTGCCCTGCCGAAAAGAGCCCTCCCCTCCTTCCGATTCTCACGTGATGTTTTCAGACCTTGGGCTGAATAAAAAAACATCACACACGAAGCTTCACTGAGGTCTCAGCGATTCAACTTCGGAGATCCGTGTTAATTCGTGTTAATCCGTGGTTCAATTCTCTTGCTTCAATGAGGCCGGGTCAATTCAGCTCCGGAAATCCCGAACCACGGATGAACACGGATGTACGCGAATAAAATTTTCAACGAGCACGGAGCAATTCTTCTCCGCTAATTTTTCAAAACAAGTTTTTTGTAGAATCCTCACCTAAAAGTTTAAAATAGGTCGGAGCAATTCACTTTTCAGAATCTCGAACCACGGATGAACACGAATGCACACGCATAAAAGTTCCCATGAACGCGGTGCAGTTCAACTCCGAAAATTTTCCAAAAAAAGTTTTTTCATAGAATCCTCACCTAAAAGTTTAAAAGAGGTCGGAGCAATTCACTTTTCAAAGTCCCGAACCACGGATGAACACCGCGATGCACGCGAATGAAAGTTTCAATGACCCCGGTGCAATTCAACCCCGGAAATCCAGAATAAATCAACTTGCTGCCTCCACCGCCAAGATGCTTCGATGAGGTCGGGGCAATTCAGCATAGCTGATAAAATGTGAAGAAGCATTAACCGGGTTCATCCCCGCGCCTGTGGGGAACACGAAGAATCCACCTGACGCCGGTGGCTCCGCGACGGTTCATCCCCACGCCTGTGGGGAACACAGGTTCGCCGTCGTTTTCAGCACGCCTGCCGTCGGATCATCCCCACGCCTGAGGGGAACACTAGCTTGCAGGCAGGACTCGTGCTGCTGGTCCCGGTTCATCCCCACGCCTGTGGGGAACACCGATGGGCACGTGCTATAGCAAGTTCAATAACCGGTTCATCCCCACGCCTGTGGGGAACACCTCCGTAAGGCTCGGCATATCCACGCAGCAGGCGGTTCATCCCCACGCCTGTGGGGAACACGCCAGGCGACGGCTGATCTGCGATATGTGCAACGGTTCATCCCCACGCCTGTGGGGAACACAATTGCCTGGGCGCGAATTTTCTAATAGTAGCCGGTTCATCCCCATGCCTGTGGGGAACACGTCGCATCGCCTTGCCGCAGCCCGGAAATGGCCGGTTCATCCCCACGCCTGTGGGGAACACCGAAGACGGCATTTTCTATCGGCATTGAAAACCGGTTCATCCCCACGCCTGTGGGGAACACGCAAGGATCTGGGCGTAAGACCGGAAAAGCATCGGTTCATCCCCACGCCTGTGGGGAACACGGAAGAAGGCTACACTCCCGAACAAATAGCCTCGGTTCATCCCCACGCCTGTGGGGAACACCTCTCTGGTGAGCCTTTCGCCAACCACTCCGACGGTTCATCCCCACGCCTGTGGGGAACACCTCTCTGGTGAGCCTTTCGCCAACCACTCCGACGGTTCATCCCCACGCCTGTGGGGAACACAAATTCTATCAATTCTATGCCGGTCCCTATACCGGTTCATCCCCACGCCTGTGGGGAACACCACATCGGGAGTCAGGCCATACTTCGCCAATGCGGTTCATCCCCACGCCTGTGGGGAACACCGAAGAGATTCAGCGAACACAACAGCGCCCCTCGGTTCATCCCCACGCCTGTGGGGAACACTCGTATCATGGGCCGGTAAAATCATATCGAGCCGGTTCATCCCCACGCCTGTGGGGAACACATTTTCTGCGGTCTGTCGACATAATTCCGATCCGGTTCATCCCCACGCCTGTGGGGAACACTCGGGAAGGCAGTTGGATCGGACACGGCATTGCGGTTCATCCCCACGCCTGTGGGGAACACAGCTGGGAAACCCATTTCTCCAGCCCCTCGCCCGGTTCATCCCCACGCCTGTGGGGAACACCCTGTATTTCACCCCATCGAGCACCAGGTATTCGGTTCATCCCCACGCCTGTGGGGAACACGGACCTTTACTTTCCCCAACCAAAGTTTAAGTCGGTTCATCCCCACGCCTGTGGGGAACACAAACCAGTTAGTATTTCTGTCTCCGGCATGTGCGGTTCATCCCCACGCCTGTGGGGAACACGCCATCTGTGCTTATCTGAGCGTCAAGAATGACGGTTCATCCCCACGCCTGTGGGGAACACTGCAGTGCTGCGTTTGTGATCCGCCCTATGGCCGGTTCATCCCCACGCCTGTGGGGAACACTGAAGGATGTGAAAAAGGAAGACATCGAAGGTCGGTTCATCCCCACGCCTGTGGGGAACACCCCTACGAAAAAGACGGAAAATCCACCTACGCCGGTTCATCCCCACGCCTGTGGGGAACACATCGCCCTTAACCTCACCGTTAGTTCCTGCGCCGGTTCATCCCCACGCCTGTGGGGAACACGTTATGGCTACGATGTGAAGAACGCAGCACACCGGTTCATCCCCACGCCTGTGGGGAACACCTGTACTCAGTTTGTCTTACGTTGGCACACACCGGTTCATCCCCACGCCTGTGGGGAACACTTTTACCCTGCCGGTTTATATAGGCCATCCACCGGTTCATCCCCACGCCTGTGGGGAACACAGTTGTTAGCGTTATTTACAGTCATATCTTCCCGGTTCATCCCCACGCCTGTGGGGAACACCCTCCGAGTATGGCCCTAAGTCCGAGATAGCCCGGTTCATCCCCACGCCTGTGGGGAACACTTGCCGGTAAGCTCAACGGCTTGCGCTGGCGACGGTTCATCCCCACGCCTGTGGGGAACACACCTGGGCTTGTTCTGTGAGTTGCCGAGAGTGCGGTTCATCCCCACGCCTGTGGGGAACACGAGAAGACGAGACCGAGACCGCCAGGCGGTACGGGTTCATCCCCACGCCTGTGGGGAACACCATGCCGGTAGATGTGACAAATGTATATGCCACGGTTCATCCCCACGCCTGTGGGGAACACCTCTTTCAATAATGGTGCGTCCATCATTTCACCGGTTCATCCCCACGCCTGTGGGGAACACCAGAGCTTCACGGTCCCCGCGTAAAAAGACGGCGGTTCATCCCCACGCCTGTGGGGAACACTCAGGCAGCATCTTCCAGGCTGCGAAGACTCGCGGTTCATCCCCACGCCTGTGGGGAACACAGACCGGCTCGAAATGGAAAACGATGCCGGAGCGGTTCATCCCCACGCCTGTGGGGAACACATCGTTACATCATCCACCACATACGCGCTCATCGGTTCATCCCCACGCCTGTGGGGAACACAACAGCAGTGAGAAAGCCGCCAGGGGGTATGCCGGTTCATCCCCACGCCTGTGGGGAACACTTCGGTTTTGAGTCCATCAGGCACGGGTTTGACGGTTCATCCCCACGCCTGTGGGGAACACCTTCTTACCCTTCCCAATCTCCCGCATCATTTCGGTTCATCCCCACGCCTGTGGGGAACACGGCAGTGAAGCAAACGCCGATGACCTTGAGGGCGGTTCATCCCCACGCCTGTGGGGAACACTGCTCAAAAGGTTGTGTTGGCCGTTAAAGATGCGGTTCATCCCCACGCCTGTGGGGAACACGGTCCTCAGTTTATCGGGGCCACAACGGGATACGGTTCATCCCCACGCCTGTGGGGAACACCCGTTTGGTGTGCTGATGTGTTTGATCGGCACCGGTTCATCCCCACGCCTGTGGGGAACACTTCACCCCCATTTTCTCAAGGGCGCTAGCGCCCGGTTCATCCCCACGCCTGTGGGGAACACCCGCCATGGTCAAACAATAACCTTGCCTCGGTCGGTTCATCCCCACGCCTGTGGGGAACACTCAGAACTCGGATTAGAGAGTTATTGGGTCTACGGTTCATCCCCACGCCTGTGGGGAACACTTTTCTTTTCGAGAGAGCTTCCGTTGCTTCCTCGGTTCATCCCCACGCCTGTGGGGAACACTGAAGGAGCAGAAGCACTCGGCATTTATCCAGCGGTTCATCCCCACGCCTGTGGGGAACACGTGATTTCAGCGGATTTGCCATAGTTATTCCCCGGTTCATCCCCACGCCTGTGGGGAACACCTATGATGCAGGATTGCATCGGATTCCGGCCACGGTTCATCCCCACGCCTGTGGGGAACACGCACTCAATACGATTTCTCTGATAGCTTTTGCCGGTTCATCCCCACGCCTGTGGGGAACACCGCGTAATACAGTAGAAAACGCCTACAAGGTACGGTTCATCCCCACGCCTGTGGGGAACACGCCGAAGGGCTGAAAGGCATACAGGCGGAGGGCGGTTCATCCCCACGCCTGTGGGGAACACCCGACATCGATCCGGCGAGGAAGGCAAGGTTGCGGTTCATCCCCACGCCTGTGGGGAACACTTGTTGAGTTCGGTTTTTCGGCCCGCCAGAATCGGTTCATCCCCACGCCTGTGGGGAACACGGAACTTAGAGCGGCCAACACTCAAACCAAGCCGGTTCATCCCCACGCCTGTGGGGAACACTTTTGTGCAGATTGTTGGCCGGGGTGCGCGGCCGGTTCATCCCCACGCCTGTGGGGAACACCCTATCGATGAAGAAAGCATAACCGTTGCCGACGGTTCATCCCCACGCCTGTGGGGAACACGCCTGCGCGCGAACTATCCCGACATGAGGCTCCGGTTCATCCCCACGCCTGTGGGGAACACTGCCCTCATATTCGGATACATTCTCGTGACCCCGGTTCATCCCCACGCCTGTGGGGAACACCGCCCTCACGGCTGACCGAGGACTTCCTGGCGCGGTTCATCCCCACGCCTGTGGGGAACACCTAGGCGAACGCGGTGGACGCCAAACGATGAGCGGTTCATCCCCACGCCTGTGGGGAACACGTCTCGAATCCGAGCCTGCACGTCGCCCCTCGCGGTTCATCCCCACGCCTGTGGGGAACACCTGTTGCTAAGGCCGAAAATAACCACAACTGCCGGTTCATCCCCACGCCTGTGGGGAACACGAGTTCATCACCAATACGAAGCCTTTCAATCACGGTTCATCCCCACGCCTGTGGGGAACACCACTATTTTCTCCTTGCTTTTACCATTGCCCTCGGTTCATCCCCACGCCTGTGGGGAACACGGTGCTAAGGGACGTGGTAAGGTTTTTCTGGTCGGTTCATCCCCACGCCTGTGGGGAACACGGCAAGGTTAAAACCGGCGAAGGCGAAGAGAACGGTTCATCCCCACGCCTGTGGGGAACACCCTCAGATGGGTAGCATGATGGCGAACGCTGCCGGTTCATCCCCACGCCTGTGGGGAACACGCGATGAGTTTGTGCCGGGAAGGTTTATAAAGCGGTTCATCCCCACGCCTGTGGGGAACACGACTGCTTTTTGACGCGCTTTTTGACGACGTGCGGTTCATCCCCACGCCTGTGGGGAACACTTTTGGTTTCGGCCTCTTTTCGCTATGGTAAACGGTTCATCCCCACGCCTGTGGGGAACACGCGGCACAAGTAACCCGTATGAGCTACAAAGACGGTTCATCCCCACGCCTGTGGGGAACACTTGGCACAATGCCAACCTAGATGGAGGGTAAACGGTTCATCCCCACGCCTGTGGGGAACACCTAGTGCAAAGATTGTCCAATGATTCCGAGGACGGTTCATCCCCACGCCTGTGGGGAACACAGAAAAGGGGAAAATCATGGCAAAGAAAATCACGGTTCATCCCCACGCCTGTGGGGAACACGTCTACAATGGCCCTAGAAGCCACGATCTCACCGGTTCATCCCCACGCCTGTGGGGAACACTTGGGCAAGCATTGAAACGTTGTTTTCTTCTCCGGTTCATCCCCACGCCTGTGGGGAACACCGATCTCGTTGGCCCCCGATCTGGATACAGTCCGGTTCATCCCCACGCCTGTGGGGAACACATAGCAAAGAAGGCAGAAACGCCGCCTGTAACCGGTTCATCCCCACGCCTGTGGGGAACACTGCTGGCAAAGATTAAGGAGTTGGAGGCGCAACGGTTCATCCCCACGCCTGTGGGGAACACATGAGCTTCACTGTTGCCGGATCGTGGGCAGACGGTTCATCCCCACGCCTGTGGGGAACACACATGCGCGTACACCCGGAGGCATACACCCATCGGTTCATCCCCACGCCTGTGGGGAACACAGCGCCAGGTTGAATTGTGCTGAAGGCGTGATCGGTTCATCCCCACGCCTGTGGGGAACACAAGTTTTTTATTAGTTCCTCGTCCAGGGCAAACGGTTCATCCCCACGCCTGTGGGGAACACGCCGCAATCCCCGAACCTCCGACCCGCGCCGCCGGTTCATCCCCACGCCTGTGGGGAACACACCGCTTCAGTCTTTGTGATCCTGTCTCTTTTCGGTTCATCCCCACGCCTGTGGGGAACACAAGTTTTTGATCTCGAAGGATTTGCCAAATACCGGTTCATCCCCACGCCTGTGGGGAACACCAGGCTCCCGCGCTTTTCGTCTTTTCTTCTTGCGGTTCATCCCCACGCCTGTGGGGAACACAGGATTGTCTTCACCGTTGTGCGTGGATATGACGGTTCATCCCCACGCCTGTGGGGAACACGATGCTGGATATGATCGATGCCATTATTTAGCCGGTTCATCCCCACGCCTGTGGGGAACACCACTTCGATCGCGCTGATGATGTCGTCCACGTCGGTTCATCCCCACGCCTGTGGGGAACACTCTGCGGTAAGAAAGGGTTTTTCCAATGTCGACGGTTCATCCCCACGCCTGTGGGGAACACTAACCACCGGACTCGTATTCGTAGTGATAGGGCGGTTCATCCCCACGCCTGTGGGGAACACCAGATTCATACACGGAATCGAAAGATAGGGAACGGTTCATCCCCACGCCTGTGGGGAACACTTGTTGCCCTTCAGCCAGTCCCCGTCGCCCACCGGTTCATCCCCACGCCTGTGGGGAACACTCTGTCTCAGATTCGGGGTTAATCAGATACACCGGTTCATCCCCACGCCTGTGGGGAACACATTTCAGAATCAAACAATGCCACCCTTCTGATCGGTTCATCCCCACGCCTGTGGGGAACACGTTAAGTCTCCGGTGCTTCCTGATCCTCAGACCGGTTCATCCCCACGCCTGTGGGGAACACACACGGACTTCTTCCGCGTGATGTTGGTCGAGCGGTTCATCCCCACGCCTGTGGGGAACACACTTCTTCTAACCCATCAGGATAACTGGAGTTTTTAGGCAGCGGAATTGCCACCGGATAAGCTGCTGATTTTACAAGACTTTTCCAACTCAATTATTCACCTGTTCCGGACACTCATCCGGGTTATGTATGTCATTGGAATCACATGGTAAAAACGATACGAGTTTGAGGCCGTCCATTTCGACGGGCATCCGTCTATTCTTGCCAGCCGTCAGGAAGTCAAAACCGGATTCAGTATTGGTAGTCCAAACCATGACCGCGTTGCCTTCCGCAAGTCCCTTCTCCACCTGGTTCCAAATCATTTCACGAATGCGCCTGGAATAAACCCCCACATAGACTCCCGCGCGAACCTCCAGCAGCCAAAGGGCCAGTCGCCCTCGGAGCCGTGGAGGGACATTCTCAACCACGATGACCAGCATCTCCGATACTCTCCTTGTTAGGTATGGCAGGCGCCACCGATTCTGCCGGGGCTTCCGGCTTCGGGATCTCTCCAGCGGCCAGGACTTCCTCGATAATGGGAATAATTCTTTCGAGCAGGTGCGACTGCCTGAATGAGTCGCGGCAGCCGAGTCTGACTTCTCTCTCAGGACTGCCGGGTTTTCTGGAAGCGACCCGAAATGCCACCGGCACTACTGTCTCGAACTTGAAGATGTCAGCTATGTCATAGACGAATGACTGAGGCTTTCCCGTGTGAATGAATCCAATAGCCGGAGCGTATCCTGCAGCCAAAATACCAGCCTCGGTGATGCCATATAGGCATGCGGTCGCTGAGGAAAGGCATCGATTTGCCAGATCTCCGCTTCCCCACTGCGTGTGGTCATAATTGCGGGTATTCCAGGGAACACCATACTGTCTGGCCAGAAGCTCATACATCTTCCTAACCCGGACTCCCTCAATGCCACGCAACTGCTCCACACTGCGCCGCTCCGGAGGCTCCTCCTTGAATCGCAGCGAGTACATTTTTCTTACGACTTTCAGTCGTGCCGAGTCATCCAGGGCGAGCTTAGCCTGATAAAGAAGGTGGTCTGCCCGCGCTCCACCCGGCTGCCCGGAAGCATAGAGTCTCACCCCCGCCTCACCGACCCACACTAGAAGGCACCCAACGCGGGAGGCCAATGTCACCGCCGCGTGGGACACCCGAGTTCCGGGCTCCAGCATAAGGCAGGCCACGCCGCCGACCGGAATGTGAGTGCGCACTCCGTTCTTATCGACGATCACAAAGGCCCCATCCAGAACATCGAGGTTTCCCTTTTCCACAAAAAGGATAGAAACGCGGTCTTTGATGGGAATGGGCTTAATGGGTGGTAGAATTGGCTCGCTCATGACTTCCTCTCACCATCGAAACCAAGCAACAGAGCCTCACAGCATCAGGTGCGCTCTCTTCCCTGCGTGGTCATCACTCTTCTCGGTGAAAACAACCTTCGCTTCGTATCAAATGAAACCGGTGTATCGGGAAGTGAGTCGCGTCCATCGAGGAATTTGCCCACCTCCTGCTGCCGGGTGAATAATTCGATGGGATCTTCGCCGATCAAGAGGAGCAAAGCGTCTTCCTTGCTATCTTTTAACCCGGCTAGAACGGGCGCAGATGGAATGCAGGTCTTCCGTCCCAACCAGATGCCCCATGTCGGATCAGCAAGGGCGGCTGCAATTTCTCCCAGCAGAATTCCGTTTCCTTCGAGCAGAACGCCAAAAGCCGCATCCGTCAGGTACTGACGATGGGTCAGGACACAATCGTTGTTGATCGAACCACTCGCCCGCCTCGTATTCTGCACCGTATGGTAGTCCTGCAACCGGCGAACCGGGAGTTCCTTCCCAACTCCTTTCCGAGGGATGGAGATCGAGGTCATCCGCACGGCTCCGAATGAGGCAAGGAACTTCTGCTCCTTGTCGCTTCCGCGCGGCAGACCGAGCGCGGCACAGCACATGCCGGCGATGGCGCTCTTTGTAGGCATCAATCCGGTATTGCGACGGTTGTACTGGCTGTCGAAACCCCATGATTGAAGGGGGCCTTGCAGACGAAGGGCCAGAAAAAGTCTGTCAGATGACATGAGCCACCACCCCGTCTAGGAAGACTGTCATGCCGATATCGGGAATCGCCTCCTCAAAGACAGCCTCAATTCCCCAAGTATCTGTAAGTTTTGCATACTCCGATTTGAGCAGTTCGATGGATTTGGCCGCATAGCCCTGTGATGAGCGGACTGCATTCTCAAAGGCGTTGACCAGTTGAATCGGATGTCCCTTTTCCCGGACAACACCCAGCACATAGACCGGGAGCGTGTTGCCGTTCATGGTGTTCTTGCGGGCGCCGGGAATCGCCTTGATGGTTGCCTCCACAAAGGTACGCACCACGTTCCGGCGCTCTACAAGTGTCATGCTTTCGAGGTGCTCCACATCGGCAAGCATGTCGAGGTTGAGGGCGGCAAAGCGGTAGTAGGTGGCGGAATTGAATTCCAGTGTCCCGGTCATTCCTGCGCCGGGTTCCTCTTTGGGTTGGAGATCGTCCACGGCGGAAAAGAAGTCGATCTCATTGTCCACCTTGTGGGTCGAAAGGGCATGCGAGAACATGGAGGCAGCTTCGACGGTCAGAGAATGATCGTTGGCGACCATGCGGCCAAACAGGGCAATGTCGGCAGCATCCTTTGGAAGGCTTTTGGCGTCCTTTTTTTCACCTTTGAACGCCTTTTCTATCCGTGTCTTAAGGATTTTAGCTACGAGACTGCCAAATTGCTTAGCAGAGAGTTTTTTGTCGCCCTTTTTCTTTTTTCCCGACTCTGCCTCGTCGACCTCTTCGTCATTCTCTTCATCGGTTGCCAGGTTATCCGTATCAACCGATGCAATTGCGTCAACCAACTTCTGCTTATCGTCATCTTCGAGCGAGTACAGGAGTTTTGCAAAGATTTCGTATTCCGCGGGTGAGAGAAATACGAGGGTTTTCACTTTTCCTTCCTGTTTTGGATCTAGTTTGGCCAAATAGTGGCCGGCACAAAGGGCCAGTGCATTGGCGGCCCCTTCGGCTTCACCGAGTTGTCTAAGCTCCGAGGCTATTTTCTCGACAAACAGACGGCTTCGCCTCCCTTTGAACTGACCCGCATTATCAAATTCTTTGTCAGCCATCTCGCGAATCGCACGCTTCCACGACTGGCTTGACACCCGCGCCCGCTGGACGCCGCCGAAGACGGCCGTCTTGGGGGAATTCAAATCGTCGCGGTTGAGGCAGGCAACGGGTACAGACTGAATGATGTGCAGTTCCAAGTGCTTCATAACTATTCTCCTTATGTGGTTCCTATAGGTCCAGGTTGATTGGTGCAAGCAGTAGTAGGCCGAAACCGAAGCCCTTGGCGCTGCCGACCCCGAAGTGATAGGTTTCGATAAACCTTTCCGGGTCAGTCACTTCCAGGATTCCGCGAAACTGGACTCCGCCGTGGTAGCCTGATTGCCCTTTCTTGCGAAAATAGCTTTCCACCATTGGACTGATTTCGAGAGGCTTTTCTTCCACAATTCTAAATCCGCCGGGTACATCCAAACCCGTGTCCTTGTCTCGACATCTCACTTTGCCTTTGCGAAAAAGCCATTCGCGCAGTTCATCCGGCTTAACCAAAGGGACACGCTTGCCGCTCCGCCGCTTCCCATCGTGGCGAAGCAATGTTTCTCCATTTGGCCCTCGCTGTACGATTGTCTTTACCGGATTGGCCCGCAAGTCAAAGGCATAGTGCCGGTAAGAGAGAAACGACGGGGCAATTTCCTTGAGGGCGAAAGCGTCTTCCGGGCACCATGGCGGTCTTTCAGGCTTTTTCGGGGCCAAAATCCAGAGCCTGAACGCGCCTTCGAGTTGATCGATTCGGGTGAGGAAGTCCCGCGCGGCTTCCTTAGAGCTGGGGTAACATTCCCACAGCCTCTTGTGCCAGGCATAGCTATCGGAAATGCGCTCCGTCCGGGCGATTTCGGCATCGACTTCTAAGCGGGCAAGCCAGCTCATATTTCCTCCTCGGCAGAAGCAGAGATTGTTTCCGGGGTCCAGAAGGCCGCTGCCCAGTCAGTCTTGGTGAGGTCGTTCAGGAACCAGGATTTGAGGTCGGTTTCCAATTTTGCGTAGTTAACGGGAACTCCCTGTGATTTTGCCATAAGAACGATCCGCAGGACACGGTCGTACAACTCGGCATCCGTTTCAGCGGTGAGCAAATGCTGGAATCTTCGCTCGCTCGGCGTCATCTTGTTGTCATCGTTTCGTTTTTCACGCCGCCGTTGCTCGATTGACTTGGAGGTAGCGCCGAAATTTCCGGTGAAGGTTTCTTCGGGATGGGTGGCAAAGAGACCGGCAACGAAGGCTGACACATTATTGTCAATCGCTACCCCCAGCCGATTCAACGCGGGCCATGCACGATGTTTTTTGTTCTCGACGTGGATGCAGCGAAGATTGGCCATCATACCCCGGTTTCCTTTAAACTTGCGGAGTCGTTCAAGAAGCCTGCTCATACTTCCTCCTCTTCTGATTTATTCATATTCTCTGCACGTTCATTTCGTTTAGACGTTAATTTCTGCCACCCTTTGGCAAAAGCTTTCATCTGACGGGGGGATTCCTGCCCGCAAGCAATTCGGTAGGCTTCACAGGCCGCAGAGAAGAGCATTTTTCGCCATACCTCGCGGGTAGGAATGGCAGCATCGGTGCCAATGGCTTCGATGTGATTCATCAAAAGCCGGAGATTCTTTTCGACTGTGGTCCAGTAGTGGATGGTGGCAACAGCATGCAGCTTCACCTTAAGTTCCCCCTTGGACGGCCCAGCCCCTTTCAACCGGCCTTCCCATCCGCCATCTATCTCCCTGCGATATCCTTCAACAGCCCAACCTAATCGACTCGCCCATGATTCGGACTTTTTCACCTCCTCTTCATAGCTTTCGTTTCCTTGAGGAGTAAGAAGAGGTGTGGGAATGTGGAAGACCGATTCGATAAGATCGACAATTTCTGCTGCCTGTCTTGGATTGGTTATCATTGAGTTCACGATGACGTCACAAGAACTGGTTTCCGGAATATTCAGCAAGCAAAGAGGCCCTCGACTTGAATCTGAGGCGTTCTTTCTGCGTACAGTCAAAGAATGCAGTTGTCTCCATACAGAGCTGCCAAGTCTGGCCGACAGCAATTCGCGTTCTCCATTCCTGTTCATGACAGTGGTCGCGAACACATCCGGCTGAAAACCATTTTTCTCGTCCTGAAATTTTGGGTAAAGAAAGCCTGCGCCGAGCAAAACCTTTTTACGGTCTTCGTTTACTCGAAGAATTCTGGTCAGGGGCACCAGTCTTCCAAGATGCGTTTGCGTTGCGTTGGTAATGGCCCCAGCGTCGGTGGGAGATTTGATAGGCATTTCCCATATTGGTCTTCCCAGCCAGTCCACTGAATCCCCATATAGAAATCTCAAGTCATCGTATGTGTTCAGATTCAGATGGATCGATTCAGGAAGGTCTTTTCCCCGTAAAAAAGTGAACAATATCGACTTGCCGGAGCACGGGCCACCTTTGGGATTAGGTGGATTCTTCATTTCGATACTTCCCCAAAGCCTCGACGATGCCTTGCCTCCAGCCACAAAGAAATTTTGAAATGTCAGGAGGTTGAGAACAATTTCCTCTGTTGTGTATTCGGTTGCTGCTGGACCATTTGATGCCTGGTCAAAAAGTGTTGTGTTGTTCCCGCTTGCGCGGGTAAAACATAGTTTATTCAGTGTTGACCAACTATTTTCATCATTAGAATCGTCGCTTTTGTCAGATGGGAGAATATTTAACCCGGCTACCTGCAACCAGGGCTTCTCCTCATGGAACAACTCAAACGAATCCTTCCAATCCGTCAGGTACTTCTGTACTGCCCCAGCCAGCTTTTTCGGTACGTCGCACCAATCATCATAGACCTTAGGTCCGTTGAGTGCGGCATGTGCGACGCAGAGAAAGAGCCGCATCAGGGAAACCCGCTCGTGCGGGCGCACCGCAAGATCGGCAAACTTCTCACCTTCGGTAAGCGCTGCATACAGGCTCGCCAAGGTTCGTTTGCCCGAAGTGGTCACTACCGGTATCCACGGATCAAAGGCAACATTCATATTCCCTCCTATGTGGATGATCTTTCGATAACAAGCCCAAGGTCGTCAGAATAGAAGAGCCGGGTTCCGTTTTTTAGTCCCTTCACTTTCACCGCTCCACTCTCCGTAACAATTCCGATGCTTTGCTTTCCGTGGAGATAGTCAACAAAAGCGGGGCACGCCTCAATGGAGTCGAAGCAGTACTCCGGAACTTTCACCAGGTTCTTGTGAATCGCCTGTGCGGTAGACAGTCGATACTGGTCGCTGCCGAGGATGCCTCTTGACTGATCGATGAAAATCGCCTCCTTATCAGTGAGCTTTCGACAGATAACCAGTGCAAATGTCGGCATCTCGTTAAGACGGGTTTGTACCCCCTCTTCGTCTTCAAGCGCCACCTGCCAGAGGTTTAGGTTTCGAGAGGCCATCATTTGTTTTGCCGAGTCCGTTCCGAACCAATCGATGGAAAGCTGCTGCCATGCATCGGGCTCTTCTTCTCGTTCCTTATATGTCGCCTCAAGCAATTCCCGTATCTGCGATGGTATCGATACCCCGCTCTGTTTTTTGCTCTGATGTTCCCAAAGTTCCAGAGAGCGAAGAAGAACGAACGGAGCGTACACGTGCGCCTTGCTTCCGAGTGCCTTCACAATCGCTTTCGGTCCCATCCTACGCAACTCGTCAAGGCTCGCCGCTTCTTCGAGAATATAGAGCTGAGCTGAATCAACCGGCCGATGCACCCGTTCATGCCGCCAAAGCCGTCCGAGACGTTGCAGAAGCATATCGGTAGGCGCGAGCTCGGTAATGAGAAGATCAGCGTCAAGATCTACGCTCTGCTCAACGACCTGGGTCGAAACGAGAATTGAGCGGCATCGGGTTCGTCCATTCTTACCGAGCCGTTCCATCCACTCGTCTTCGAGTTTTTCACGCCTCCAGAAGGGGAACCGGGAATGGAGAACTCCGATGGGAAACTCCTCTTGAGTAAGTTTCATGAACCGTACGTATTGCTTTTGAGCTGCATCGACGGTGTTGCATATCCAGAGTACCGCCCCGCCGCTTCGGGCAAGAGCAACCGCCTCTTCCTCGCCCTTCTCCGCAGTGACAAAATCCACCCTGACGTTTCGCGATTTTGGCTGTGCTGCCGTGACCGGTTCAAGAGAAACGCCTTCATTGCGCCCTGCGATGAGTGGATAAGGAAGTTCACCATCATCAAAAGCACCTTCGGGGCAAGCAGCAATCTTCCCACGCCTTTTTCCCGTGAGTGTAGCAGAGAGGACAATCACCGTGCAGCCCAGCCCTTCGAGGGTGGTGACAAGTTTGTAGATGAGTGTTCCTGTATAGAGATCGTACGAATGGACTTCGTCAAGAATCACCACCTTCCCGGCAAGTGCAAAGTGACGAACAAAGAAGTGTTTTGCCGCCACGACTCCGAGGAGTGCCTGGTCTATCGTTCCGACACCGAAGGGGGCAAGCAGCGCTCGTTTTGTCGAGGCAAACCAGTCCCGTCCGGTTCGTGCATCATCGGGTTTTGTTTCCTGCCTCTCGGTCGCTGCTGGGTGAATCCCGCAATCAGATTCCATAAGCCAGGAATTGGCATGGATAAGCCGGGCTGTCCGTGCTTCGGGGCAGATTCGCCGCAAGAACTCGTTCATGCGAAGGTGAATCCGGTTGCTTGTCACTTGGGTTGGAAGCGCGAAATAGATCCCCGTTGCCTTTCTGCAAAGCAGTAACCGATAGGCTGCCCACAGTGCCGCTTCGGTTTTGCCAGCGCCCATTGGCGCTTCGATAACGTAGACTCCAGGCGCGGTTACCGTGGCGAGTGCTTTCTCCTGCATTTCATTGGGTACCCATTCTATCTCTGGTCTTCCTGAATCATGGAATAAATCATGAAACGAAAGGTTGGAAACAAACTGAGCGCGTCGAAAGCCGATGGCGTCGAGGGCTTTCAGGGCAAGGGTGGGAACTTTCGAGTCCCCAGGCCAGCGCTCGGGAGGAAAGAACCGTTCATCGGAGCCGATCCAGTCGGCAACTGCCGTAAGCCCGGCAAGCCACCAGACGCCAGGCGATTCATCGGTGATTGTGAGGACGGAGCTCTCCGCATCGAAATAGCGCCATAGCTGCTGTGCCACTTTTTGACGTTCATCATCCCATTCGATGCCGCTATTGCCTTCTGTGGTTTGCTTGATGAGCGGCTTGATCCCACGCGGATTTGGATAAAACTTTATCTTTCCATGGTGCGCGCCAAGAACGGCCGATAAATACTGAGCTAGATTTCTTGAGGTACCTTGCTGCACCAAAAAATCCTGGATAGCAGAATGCGAAACCTTGCCATGATCCGATTCCATTGCCGTATCCCAGCATCCGTTGCGGGCAATCTTCATCAGGCCATTCTCTTCAAGCCACGCTTCACACTTTCGCTGGAAGCCTGGAGATACCTTGCCGAGGTCGTGGAGAGCAGCAAGAGCGCCGATTTCCTTTGATCGTAGATGATGAAAACGTTTCAGGATCTCCGGCGATATTTCAGCAATACAGCGTGCCACACACCCAACATTTACCATGTGCTCGTAAACGGAAATGCCCGGCTTCCCATCCGAGGTTGTCTTAGCCCAAAAGTGAGTCATGGTTCCCCTGCCTTCAATTCAGTGGTCGCCAGCACTTATTGGCGTAATCTCCCCGACTCCTGGCAAACAGGCGGTCCCACTGGGTTGAGCCGCAAAACCAATGCTTATTAGGAATGACTCATAGCACGAGCAGTAGGACATCCGACGACCCATGTTCGGGAAAACTTCTTTTCATCGAAGTTTTTACCACGAAGCATGAAGCAAGAAGCATGAAGCGGTAATCAATATCCACCACGTAGCATGAAGCACGAAGCAGAAGAGTTTTTAGTTAAGGGTTGTTAGTTTTTAGTAACTCAAGACCGAAAACCCAAAATTCCCGGTGCTTCACGCTCCATGCTCCTCGCGCCCCGCTCCCTACTTCCCGCTGCCGGCTTAACCTTTGACTTGGTCTACTAATAGAATTACACTTAAATCATGATCAGACTCAACATTCATGAGGCCAAGACCCATCTGTCGCAGTATCTTGACCGCCTGGCCGGAGGGGAAACGATATTGCTGTGCAAGCGCAATGTGCCAATAGCGGAGATCCGTCCGATCCCCCCGGAACGCAGCGCCCCACGGCCCATCGGACTTGCCGGGGGAACATTCAAGTTGCCTCCCTCCTTTTTCGAGCCGTTACCAGAGCAGGAAGCATGAAGCAAGAAGCATGAAGCGGGAAGCATGAAGCGTGAATCAAGACTCACCGAGTGGCAGGAAGCAAGAAGCAGGAAGCATGAAGCACGGAGCAAGAAGCGGGAAGCGGGAATCAAAAATCCATCATCCCTGTTTGCTTTCGGTTTTTCCTGCATGTCCGCTTTCCTTTCTCTGTGTCTCTGTGGTGGAATGTTTCCTGCTACTCGCTCCTCGCTCCCTGCTTCCCGCTTCCTGCTCCTCCCTCACCGCCCCAGATCTTCACTCTTCACCCTTCCTCGCTCCCTGCTCCCCGCTTCCCGCTTCTTGTTTGCCCGTATATCTCCCTCATTCGCTCAACCTCATCGCCGATCTGATCCCGCAACGCATCGGGTGAGAGCACATGCACGTCAGCTCCGAATTGCAGGACCATCATCTTGACCTCTCGAAAATCGGCCACGGGAAAGCAGAGATCGATGCCGCCGTCCGGCGTTTCCCGGACTTCCTGCGCCGGGTGCCAGAGCTGTTCGCGGACCCATCGGGCGCGGAAGGCGTTGAAGCGTAAGGTGACTGGAATGGAGGCTGCGCCCTGGAAGATGCCGAAAGCGCCTTCGAGCTGAGGCGCCCATTGTTCGCGAGGCCGCACGTCGAAGGTTGCGGGCAGGGTTTTTAGACTGTCGATTCGAGAAAGATAAAATTTGCGCCAGTCATCGCGCAGGCGGCAGTAGGCAATAAGTACCCATGACGCCATATAGTGCTGCAGATGGTGGGGTTCGACGATACGCCGCGTGTTAGCGCCCGATCCCGGGGAGTGGTATCCAATCTCGATCGTGCGGCGTTCGATAAGCGCTTGGGCCACCGTCCTGAAGGTCTTGTCAGGCACCGGACTAAAGCCATGCCAGGAGGCGGAAAAGGATTCCTCCAGGCGGGCCTCGTCCATTCCAAAGGCCGCCGCTGCGTCCTGGAACTTTCGGCTGAAGCCTCGAAACGCCTCGCTGATAAATCCTCCGGCGGTATGGGAGAGAAGGCGGCGCGCAACAAGCACAGCCAGCATCTCCTCCTGGGTAGCCGGCAGGCGGGGAAGATCGAAACCCTCCTCTGTATAATAGTAGCCCCTGTGCGAGGGGTCATAGTCTATGGGCGCCCGCAGGCGGTCGCGCAAGCGATTGATATCGCGCTGGGCGGTCTTATGCGATATTTCAAATTGTTCTGCAAGATGGGATGCGTTGGGAAACCGCTTTTGCCTCAAACGGCCGTCGAACCAGATGAACCGCTCAAACTGTGGAAATACAGCCATGACCGCCGCCTCATCCGAAAGGGGGAGTTCACTTGCCGGTCCAGCCGGGCGTAAATGTTCACCACAGAGACGGGGCATAGTCCGGTCAAGGAGAGAAAACCAAAATTTAACAGGATCAACTCTAATACGTTCCTTGTAAATCCTGTCTTACAAAGCTTTTCTCTTTGGAACTAACATCGAGTTTCTTGAAATTTTGTCAAGATTTTTTTCAAGTCTTTATTTTATCTGCGTCATATGTGTAATCTGCGGATTGTTTTTCTGTTTGGTTGCGGCCCGGGGCTGCTCTGCGCCCTCTGCGTCTCTGTGGTGAGAATTTTTCAGTCCCCGGTACGCCGATGAATGTTCGCATCTTCCGGGGATGGCGGGCGCCTGGCAACATAGAAAACCCCTGAGGATACGAGAATGGTAATGAAGGCTACTGTGAATGCGAGGGATTTCCCGTGCCATAAACCGACAAACCAACGCCTTAGCTCGTCTGCGAGCACATTTGCCGTTCCGCCGTACAGTTCCATACCCCGTAAGTACTGTTTGGAATCTTCAGGTAAAATCGGATAAGCAGACCCGCCTGCATCTTCGTAACCCAGGACGCTTGTCGAACGATCGCCGGATAACTCATAAATCAGGACAGAACTGCCCAGACCGGCCAGCAGAATAATGGTGCCGACCAAATAGAGGAACGCTTGCAGATTTGCGGTTCTCCATTTCATGATGTGAGTTTATTTTCAACCGCCCGCTGCTAAAGCCCTTTGATATTCCTGTGAAGTTCGGCTGTGTTCTTCATTCGCATACGGTCGCGGTCCTTCCTGATCTCCTCGAGTTCCTGCCAGAGCGGCTGCAGACCAGGTTCATCATGCCGCGCGCCTGAACCCCAGGCCCGGATCAGACTGCGGTATATGTAGATCATCCTGCCGACCAGATCCACCGGGTATTCGCGTCCCTGGACTTTGAGTGTGTGAACCCCAAGGTCCATGTACTTCCATAACTCTTCCCCGGATACAACGAACGCGACGTTGGGGTTTCGGCGGATACGCTCGTTTATGGACTCGATCTCTTCAGGGTTTTTCCCTCTTTGAGCAAGGACCTTTCGCCTCTGCTCATCGCTCAGCATGCACAGCCGAAAGCAGCTTCCCGAGCGGTCGGGCCATCCTTCAAACTCGATGATTTCGTTGCCGTCTTCATCCAGGCACTTCCGTTGAATATAGGAATCGCTGATCAGCTCGTGAAACGAGCAGTTCCCTACCCCGCCCACGCAACGGTTGCCGTGGATCAGGACTTCGGTGGGCACTCCTAGGGAGTCTGCGGCGCTCTTGAAGCCGGAGAGCTGTTCGACGGTTTTGATCTCGGTACTCGCTACCACCTGGGTAGCGCCGTAGCCAACGTACTCGGCTATCTGCTCGCGCGTCTGGATATTACACCCCACACTGGCGTGAATCACCAGTTCGGGGAAGTTGTCGCGAGCCATCTGCATAACGAACGGGGTCTTTACTATTATGCCCTCGGCCCCCCATGAGGCATATTTTGCGATTTTTCCAAGAAGCACCATTGCCTTTTCTCGAGGGACCTCCGCGTTTACGGCGATTCGCACCTTCCCACCGAATCGGCCGGCGATCCCGACAGCTTCCCGGACCTTTGAATCCTCAAGCTCCCAGGCGCTTTTCCTGCGGCTAAACCCCTTGCATCCCACGTAGACGGCATCGGCGCCATTCTCGAAAACGGCTTCCACCATTTCAAGGCTTCCGCCGGGCGCCAGCAGTTCGTTCACTAATTTCTCCTTACCAGAAAGACCTCAAAAGGATTTTGTCAGATTTTCTGCCCCCGGATCAGGTACGGGAGAGGCTCTGGGGCGGCAGGACCGCCCCAGAACGAGAAATCCCCACTTTATGAACAGAAACCTCACGCGCACCGTGGAGTTCTCATCCGGTGTTGCCGGATGGACACCAACTATCTCACAATTCGAATTAGAGAACCCCATTTCAAATAACAGGATTACTCCCCTTCATTATCCCTCTACGATTTTAAAGAACTCATTAACCGGCAGAGCTTTGTATACTTCATAAGAAACCGTGCCGTGCTGGACAGTGTTGATCATACTTTTCACTCTGGCGTTCTCATCGGGGAATTCGCTTATGATAAGGTACTCTCCACGAGATACGATGTAGTAGGCTGAAATGATTTTCCCACCGCACTGTTCGACATTTTTCTTACCAAGTTCGAAGCGTTCCCTTGATTTTTTAATTTCTTTGTTCCCTTCCGCTGTAACTTTCAAGTAAGAAGCGAAGACAGGCATAAGACCCCCTTTTTTAGTGAAAATGTTAGTGTGGTATGGCACAAGCGTGCCGATAAGCAACCTCGAACACCCTCCGGCGGATTACGGAGGGGAGCGCTCCGCGATGTGCTCACGGATTAGAGTCAAGCGCCGGGCGACCTGGGCAAGAAGCACGCCCCATACACTCAATGGCCTGTCCATACCAGGTGGACAAAGACTCAGGACCCGGGGCAAGACACCTCGGCGGCATTCACATCAATACCGTGACGCCTTTTTTGCTTAGCTTATATATTTAGCTTGTTAACTTTGAGTTGGCAAGTAAAAGAGCATAGTCTTGAGAGATTTAAAGAGATTTTGATTGAAAGGCCGTCAATCTAATGTTACTTAATACGGCCAGGATAGCTGAAAAGCCCGGCTTTCCGAACAGCGCCAGTCAATTTTTACCTGGAACCGCTTATGATTTGAAGTGGCCGTTCTCTTTCTGTTTTCCGTTCCTGCGATGTTGGGTCTCAGCGATTTTCCAAGTCCTTTGTCTGTACTGATGAGCAAGTATTTTCCGTTAACAGGCGCGTGTCAGACTACACCGGTAACAGGCAACCCGCGTATTGCCGGACAATGCGCGCGGGGAAAGGCATATGAGTAAAAAACCATCCCCTCAGTCCGAACCTGCATCCTTTGAAATGTTATTCCAAAGCCTGAATGAACCTATGTTTATCTGCGATTCAAATCTTCGCATCCTTCAGGTGAACGAAGCTTTTTCCATGCTTTTTAAAGACAATGGCGGACCTGCGGTTGGGAAACTATGCCATGAACTGTTTGCCGGCGAGCGCGGAGAGGATTTTGCCACACGCTTTAATGCAGTGTTCCGAACTAAAACAGCCCAATCATGGGACATAGCTTTTCGCCTGGCCGACGGGACATGGGCCAATTTTGAATTCATCGCCTCCCCCATTTCGCATGCCGATGGTTCAATTACGAAAGCCATTGGGCGTGCGCGCGATATTTCAAAGTACAAGAATCTGGAAAAAGAATTAAAGCTATCCGACGAACGATATAGAAAAATAGTCGAGACCGCGCGGGAGGGTATTTGTATAGTCGATAGCGAAGCGAGGATAACTTTCGCCAATAAGCGACTGTCGACCATGCTTGGGTATCCCCTCGATGAAGTGCCGGGCCGGAGCATTTTCGATTTCATGGACGAAGCTTCGCAAGCACTGTCGCGGGCAAAGTTCCAAAGGCAACGGATGGGTTTAGCCGACACCTTTGAGATAAAATTTACCAAAAAAGACGGCCCAGGTATCCATTGCCTCATCTCGGCTTCCCCCATTATGGAGGATGGAATTTTTCAGGGCGCTCTCGCCATTTTGACAAATATCACGTGCCTTAAGGAAATCGAGGCTGCCCTGCTCAGCGCGAAAACCTTTTCTGAGAGGATCATCAACAGCATCACCGACAAACTGATGGTGATCGATCCGTCAACCTATCGGATAGTGCAGGTAAACGATCATTTTCTCACCGGAACGATGTTTCAAAACGCCGAGGAGCTCTTAGGCAGGACCTGCTACGAAGTTCTTTTTGGCAGGAGTTTTCCGTGTCATGAAGCGGGAACTTTTTGCCCGGTGCGAAAGACCTACCAGACCGGACAGCCGCTCCTGTGCGACTCCATTCATCCCGAACTGGTGGAGAGCGGAAGAGTCAAGCAGATCGCCACATATCCGATTATGGACAACGCGGGTAAAGTTGATCTGGTAATCCGAACCGAGCGGGACGTTACGGAGAAGAAAAATCTAGAGCAGGCCCTGGCGCTGCGTTCCGAGCAACTGCTCCGGACTCAGCGAAGACTGGAAGAGCTGTTTAATCTTTCCCGCGAGGTGGGAACAAAGGCTACGTTGCCCGAACTGGTGGAGTTTTTGCTGGAGTTTACCGTCAAACTCCTTCCGGGATCGGAACCTGCTTTTTTGCTCCTGGACTCCCCAAGCGAGCAATTGCTGCGTTTGGAGGATTGCGAGCCGAAGTATGTTGAGAAGCTCCTGCGGATTTTGCAGAAACTGGAATTATGTGCCCTCAGCTCGGAACTGGTTCATCAGATCAAGAAGTACAGGGTCAGGGACCTCATTGGTTCCTCGGACAAATCCCAGGTATTCCCTCTTCTCAAAATCGTAGCAGATTCCGACCCTACGTGGTCGGCTATCCCGCTGTTCGTGCGCAGGCAATGCATCGGCCTGCTCTTTTTGGGCTCAAAGACCTTCAACCGCTATCCGCCCGAGGACCTCAGGTTCCTCGTGGCGCTGTGCGAACAGGCTTCGGGACACCTCAGAAATCTTGTAATGCACCAGAGCGAAGTCAAAAATCTCAAATCACAGGTCACCGAACGCTCCGGATATGGCGACATTATCGGCCAGAGCAAGTGCATGCAGGAAATCTATGAACTCATCGACCTTGTTTCCAGCTCAGACGCCACCGTGTTGATCACGGGAGAAAACGGAACGGGCAAAGAACTGGTCGCCAATGCTATTCACAAGCAGAGTCATAGGAGAAAGGGCCCTTTTGTGGTCGCCAACTGCTCCGCTTACTCCCCTACCCTGCTCGAGAGCGAGATTTTTGGCCACGAAAAAGGAGCATTCACCGGTGCGACCCATCAGAAAAAGGGCCGGATCGAGCGTGCTCACGGCGGGACACTTTTTCTGGACGAAATCGGGGAGATAGCGCCTGCCGTGCAGATATTCCTGCTGCGGTTTCTCCAGGATCACTGCTTCGAGAGGGTCGGCGGCGAGAAGGTCATTTCGGCCGATGTGAGAGTCCTTGCGGCAACCAACCGTGATCTTCACCACGACGTGCAGGCGGGCAGGTTCAGAGACGATCTTTTTTACCGCCTGAACGTAATAGCGATCCACCTGCCGAGCCTGAGGGAGCGCAAGGAGGACATCGCTCTTTTGGCCCATCATTTCCTTGCCAAACACAACCTAAAGGAACGCAAGAGTATTCATAACTTTTCATCGGGCGCCATGCAGGCCCTTCTGGATCATGACTGGCCTGGAAACGTCCGTCAACTCGAGAACGCCGTCAGCCATGCGGTGGTGCTGTCCCAGGGAGAGCTGGTCCGCAGAAAGCACCTGCCAAGATTCCTTTGGGAGATAGGGTCAAACCGAACGTTGACCTCACTTTCCGAGAGCGAACGCGGTCTTATCCTCGAAGCGCTCCAGAGATCCAACTGGAACAAGCATGAAGCGGCCCGGCGTCTCAAGATCAGTAGAAGCACGTTGTACAGCAAAATGAGACGATACGAACTGGTGGAGGAGTCCAACGGGAGGTGTCTGGAGGGACATTAGGGGGTCGATTTCTATACAGGTCTCCTAAAGCCTGATCTTAGGCCATTTGCGCCTGATTTCACTAATAGTTGGGTCGCATTTCGTACACTTTGGCGATTCCAGCCCTCCGCCGGATCGTGAGAAAAAAAAGATTTTAAAAATTAAAAATAATTTTGCGCCCGGTTATTTTTATTTTTTAGGTTATCCATCGCTGAATGAAAGACTAATGTAAACGGTTCGCCATCGCACCAGTCTCCAGCTTTTCGCTCGGACTTTCGTCGTGCGGCTGGGTGGCATTAGCTTAACAAGCGGTTCGGTCCGCCACCGACCGGCGAGATGTCATTGCACTCAGACCGTTGTGATTGCTCGCGGGCATAAATCTTGTAATAAGTTGGCGGGTTTATGTATAGATAAATCGGGCTGTATATCGGCGACTTGATGAATATTATAAAATGGGTTAGGTAAATTATTGCCGATCCAAATTATCAGCCGTGGAACACCAGTTTAACAGTCGCAATTTACGATCTCAGCGCTACTCGTACCCGATCCTGCTCCTCTCTCATCCTGACCGCCCACTCTATTCATGCCCAGGGCGCCCGCACCACGGGAAGGCGTGTTGTTTTCAGCCCACGCAGCGGCCAATTCGTCTGATGACACTGCGCTAAAGCAATGGCCGCTGATTTAGGGTAACCGTTCTGAGGATTTTAAATACGACTATTACCGTGAATATGGATTGAGAGGAGGTGGTCAAGGGACTGCAATTTCCCATTGTGAGTTCTGGCTCTTTTTCGGGAGAATGATCGTTGTGCGGAGGTCCTTTCTCACCGGGACAAATAACGCGAGCCAGGCCGGTTGCTAAACCAGGTGGTGACACAGAGCGAACACCATCGCTTCGCGAACTCAGAAACAGAAGTCACCACGAACAAGGGAGGTAAAAGATGCCGGAAAAGCGAGATATCGAAATAAAAAGCCGGGCCGATACCATAGGCCTGATGGATTTGGATGTAAGGCCCTACCCGGTCACCCCGCCGCCTTCATATGATGAGGTAAAACCTATCTATGAGCGAAGAAAGGCGCTGGAGTTCTGTGATTGGGCTGAGGAGAACCTGAGATTCGAAAAAAGATACACGAAGGATGAAGCCCTGACGGGCTACAGGATTTTGGACATCGGCCTGTGGAGACTTGGCCACAAATTTTGCGCCTCTCTGTATGGCGAAGCCGGGGCTGAGGTCGTTTCTATCGAACCGCCCAAGGGCGATCCCTTGCGGAAGCTGACACCTTTCGGCCGCGAAGAATACCTCCTGCAAAATAAGGAGAGCGGTGAAAAGTGCGGTATGGAGTTCGTCAACGAGACGGTTAACACCCACTGCGTAACCCTTGATGTGGAGACACCGGAAGGGCGGGAAATTTTCAAGAAAATGGCAATGAACGTCGATGTTCTGATCGACGGGATGCCCCCCGGTTACATGGATGGGCTGGGCATCGGATACAGGCAACTCAAGGAAGCCAACCCCAAAATGGTATACGTCTGGATCGGCATGCTCGGCCAGTGGGGTCCTTGGAAGGACAAGCAATCGAAGTTCGGCCAATGGATGATCGAGCCATTCGCGAGCGCTGCCAACTCCTGGATCCACAACACCGGATTGGCACAGGACCTGCTCCCCAGGGGCAAAGGCGGCGATCCCACTCGAGCAGGCATTTGGCTTGCCGACTATGTTGCCGGAGCTCAGGCTTTCCTCAACTCCATTGCGGCCCTGTATTGGAGAGACGAATTGGGTGGCAGTGGGCAGATGATCGAGGTCACCGGCGCCGAAGCTTTGATGGATATTCTCGACTTCGACATTACCTGGTATGGTTTCAATAAAAGCATAAAGGCCCGTACCGGCGGCTGGGATGCATGCCTCAACCAGTATGCCTGGAACCCGTGTAAAGACGGCTACATGATGATCGGGGGCCAGACCGACAAACTCTGGTATAGCATAGGTTTTTGTCTTGAGCGTGATGAACCCCAGTTCGGCCGGCTGATCCACGAAGATCCGCTCCTCAAGGAAATGGCGGCCAGAAACGCCCTGCACGCCCTTATCAAGACCTACACCCTGACCACACGCTGGCTGAGAGATACCAACCGGGTGGAAGCTGAAACCAAGCTGCTCGAATACCAGGTTGCGGCCGGGCCGGTCCTCTACATAGACGAGGTCTGCGAGTTCCCCCATTTCAAGTATCGGCCCTGGGTCTACGTACATGAGACCGATTACGGCCCGCTGCTGATAGCTTCGAGTCCGGCATCCTACCAGCTTCGCGCTCCTTTCAGGTGCAAGTGGATGGGCAGGGATATCGGCTTTGACAACTACGAGATCTATTTGAAATGGACTGGAATGGGCCAGACCGCAGTGAATGCAATGAAACACAAGGGGGTGATATAATGGCGCAAGACCCAAGAGTAACACGAATGGAAGACCTGCCAGGCCCCAAGAGCAAAGGCGAAATGGACGAGTTCAAGATGCCCTACGAGGAGTACTGCAAAAAGCTCTTCGATGTCGGCAATGAACACACCAAACCCAAGCCTCTTAACGGGATTCGGTGGCTGAGCTGCACCATGTATATCTTCACGCCGCACGCTGTGGCCAACCTGGCCGAGTTGGGGGCCGAGGTCATCAAGCTTGAGATACCCAGGATGGGTGAACCCATGCGGCACACCTCTCCTTTTAACGAAGTCTATCTCTATCCGTTTCACGATATGCGCCCCATGACCGGCACCGGCCTCGGGTACACAAACGCTAACCCTAACAAGTATTTTGTGACAATGGACTATCACGTCCCCGAGATGAGGGAGGTGTTCTACAGCCTGGTGAAAAAATCCGACGGGCTCACCGAGCTTTACCGGCCGGGCACCCTGGACAAGTGGAAAATGAGCTACCGCTATCTGAGTGAAATCAACCCCAGGTTCATTTACGTTTGGGGCGGCGGTTTCGGCTACGGTCCCAAAGTATTCGGCGGTTCCTACGACATCCTGGGCCAGGCGCACGCCGGTCTGGCCTCGATAACCGGCATGCACGAGTACATGGGCGGGCATTGTTCCAAATGCACCAACTGGGTCATTGACTGGCAGTCGGGCAACCTCATAAGCTGCTCCATTATGGCGGCCATTCACCATCGCAGAAAGACCGGGCTTGGCACCATGATAGAATTCTCTCAGGTGCAGGTCCCCACCCGTATGCTGGGCCATACTACGACGATGTACGGCAAGTTCGGCATCGTGCGCCAGCGATGGGGCAACTGGGACACCCAACTGGCGGCCCACGGCATCATTTTGTGCGGCAAGTCCGATTTCCCGGATGCCGACAATCCGCAGGACAAGTTCGATGCCAGATATGTCATGGTCAGCGCCTTCCAGGATCGGGACTTCCAGGAGCTGTGCGCCATTACCGGCCTCAAGGAACTCTATGAAAAGTACAAGGCCCACAAGGACCGGGTCGAAGGCGAATCTCAAGTGGAGATTTACACCGCCCTGGAAAGATGGGCCGCAGACAAGAGCAGGTCCCAGGTCGCCAAGATCCTCTCCGATGCAGGTCTTTTAGCAGAACCCGTGCGTAACGACCGCGAGGTTTACGAGAGCCCGCACTACCGTGAGAGAGGAACTGTCCGGTGGATGGACGATCCTCTGTTCGGTGATTTGGTGGTCCATGGCGGCTACAGCACCGGGTTGATGGAAAAGTCACCCAGAAGGACTTACTGGCACTGGCGTCCGCTGGGTGCGGACAATAAGAAGGTCTACCGTGATTTGCTCGGTGTTCCGCTGACCAAGATTGAAGAATGGTTTAAAAAGGCCTACATCTAAGAGGAGGCGCCCGTGTGTGATATCATTTGGTGCAAGAAGGACAAGGGTGGAAAACCATGTGACACAATCAACTACCTGGACCCCTACTGCTTCTGGAACTGGGAAGGAAAGATCAACTGCGCCGAGTGCGGTACGGTCTATTACATCCACATGATCCAGGGCTTTATGTACAAGGGACCTGAAGAAAGACCCGGAGAAAAGGCGGACACCTCGCCCCTATACGCGGACAAGCCTTATGACGGCTATTCCAACTACAGACCGGGGGTCGAGGGCCGGACCAGACCTTTCCAGTGTATCCCCAGAGCTAAATTGCTTGGAGTCGCCGACATGGTCAAGTTCAGCGCCCGGGGCCGCCCGGTGCGTGGATGGCGTCCGCAGCCGGCCTCCGCAGGTTTGGCCGGAAGCCAGGGCTTCAGCTGGGATATTCAGAAACTGTCGCCCGAGGTCTGGGAGGAGTATCAGCAGAAGCTGGCCAGAGGCGAAGTCAAGGACTGGTAACTAGAGAAAGGAGTGCTGCATGTCACAAGATTTGACGCCTGAAGAATTCCTGGACACTGTTTTGATCCCGGAAAGGCAGAGTGACCATATATGCTGGCAGTGCAAACACTTGAAGCCGGTTCTCCAGGGCTCCAAGTTCCCGCCCGCAGACATTATCGGCTGGTGCAAGAAAATCCACTGGCCCCATTACTGGTGCGTGGCGGATTTCAACGTGGTGAAGAACTGCTACGCTTATGACGCCAGGAAGAAGGCCTAGGATGGAGGAAAACGTCCGTGAAGAACTCGATGTCCTCAAGGGCATGCTGGACAACTGGAAAAGAGGTTTTCTCAGTTGGGCATCCCCCGAAGGGGATAACGAAGATGTGCTCCTGGAGTTCACCGAGGAAATCCAGATGCACGTCTATCCCTATGTGAGGAGATTGTTTGAAACAAATTACCTCACTGAGGTCGAGGTCAAAGAGTTCATGCACTATTGCTTCAGCCAGGTTGAGGATCTTCGCCAGCAGTTGAGCAAAGAGGAAACCGACTAAAGCCAGAAGGAGGTTTATAATGCCAGAGAAATGCCGTGTGGTAGTATGCGGCTTTGACCCTATGCTCGTAAAAGCATATGTGGCCGCTAACGCAAGAGCCTGTTGGTGGCACGTATCCGACGAGCTATACGATGAGTTCAAGATGCAGCCGGGGACTAAGGTTCAAGGGAAGCTTCTTAAAGTTTATTCGGGTAAAACCGGTCAAATGGCAGCGGCTCCCAACGAACCATTTGAATGGGAATGCTCCAAGGAGTCCGGCCTTGTGGTCTTGCTCCCAGCTGACGTCATCAAGAACCACAAACTCACGGAATTTCATTTCATCGAGCTGCAGATCGACAAGATTGGCGGCGCAGACGTCTATCCCGGCCAGGAAAAGATGAGCAAGAAGTGGTGGCCGGAAGACAAGATGAAATTGGGCTATTCACTCGATTACATTGGATAGCCTGCAACACCGCTCATACGATGAATTCCACTTTCCCCCGTGACCCGGGGGAGAGTGGAAATCCAATCCAGAGACTCCCCTTTTCCATTGCCTGGAGAGGGGGTTTTTTTATGACCTGACGGCATCAGCCTCATGGTGGGATGTGTCACCATTGTGGCTCACGTTGTTTTTTAAATCTTTTTACTCTATATTTTATGACGAAAAATACCATTAACGAAAAGTGCGCGAGTTCATTGAGGGAAAGAAATGACAAAAAAAGCGATAGACGACAGACAGGAATCCAACCAGGAAGTAAAGCCGCTCATAGAGGATGAAGAACTGCCGGAGGAAGAACCGGCTCACCCGGGCTGGCTGGGAATCGGCGATATTTTGAAAGTCGCTCATCCTGTCTTTGCAAACAGCAGGTTTCTTATCGGCTATCATCATTCCAGCAATGTCTATTTGCTTGCGGGTGATTACCTGACCCTGGTGGACCCAGGGAATGATTACACTATTTTTGGTGAACTCGAGAAGCTGGGGTACAATCTTTTAGATATAAGGAAGGTGGTGCTCACTCACGGGCACCGCGACCACTGCATGGGCATATTCGAGATGTTGAGACTTCCCTCGATTATGGAAAACAAACAGGTCGAGATCATCATGCATGCGGGAGGTCCTCAGGAGTTCAAGGATTTGATCACCGAGGCCGGATTCCCCCCGACCGAACTGGCGGGTGGGGAAACCGTCAAGCTGAGCGGTTTTGAATGGGAAGTGATCCACACTCCCGGCCACACCATCGATGGTATATGCCTGTATCACGAACCGACCGGGACGATTATTTCCGGCGACACGGTGCTGCCCGATTCAATGGCGGATGCTGATAAAGCTGCCGGAGGCGGGTTGGACAGTTATTTGTACGGGCTCAGGCAATTGAGGAAAAAGAAGATCGTTCATCTGCTTCCCGGCCATGGTGTGCCGGTGGCATTTACCGGCGCGCGTACCGTGGAAGAAACATATGAAAGCTTGATGATGAAAGTCATAGAGGCAGTCCCCGAAGACAAAATAACCTGGCTGGACGGGGCGAAGCAGCTGGCTGAGAAGGGGCTGCTGGCAGAGGTTGTATTTTGCTGTGATAAAGAACTGACCCTTAGACCGCAAAATACGGAAGCAATGCAGTTGAAGGCCCTTGCGTTGAACGATATGGGCCTGTGCGAAGAGGCCATCGGGGTTTTGGATCTGATTTTGGCAAGCCAGCCCCACAATGTCTACGCTTTGGCAGCCAAAGGTCAGGCACTGCTGGGTCTAGCCAAATACGCCGACAGCCTGCCTTATTTTGATGAGGCACTGGCGAAGGAGCCGCCGATAAGGGAAGTTCAGGTGTTTAAAGGTATGGCATTGTATTTTTTGGGCAGGTCTGAGGAGGCTATGGCGATCGAGGCCTTCAAATCCGAGTTTGAAGTAAGATTCAGGAGTCAGCTTGACAAAGGGCGGCAAGGACCCAAATCAGGTGATGACGGCCATGACGCATAGGGCGGCGGGGCGGTTATATCTTCTGATTTGACCGTGGCCGGGTGTTGGTGGATTCTCTCGGCAGGTAGAGAAAAATGAGCGAGAAATTCTTGAAATTCTATGAGGCTGCAAAAGCCCTGATAACCTACATCGATAAAGAGTATGTTTTCGATAAGTCCGCTGATATGGGTTGTGGCGGATTTGATACTTATCAATCGGAAACTTTCTATGGTTTAATCGCGGATGCCAAAAAAGCCCTTAGCGATTTTGAGAATACAATGCAAAAGCCCCAATGAGTTGCTGCCTGCAAAGGTGTGGAGGTAAAATGGCGATCGAGGAAATCAGTTATGAGGAGTACATGAAAAAGCTCGACGAAATCGAGAAGCGGTACTTGTCCGATGAAGAAGGTTTCCCCGAGGGGGCGCGCGAGAAGGGGTTGGAGATTTGCAAGAAGTTCCGGCTGGAAGTGCAGGCGCTGGGTCCTGGAAATTGTTTATATTACATTGACACGGTGTATGGGTTGCCGATGCACAAACCCAAGCAACGCGAAGAATGAGTTGAAATGCTGAATATGGCCGGTATTAGTATGGAAAAAGAAACTATTCAATATGTTACATGTGCACACTGTGATATCCGGCTGCCTTTGGAGGAGGCTGTTCGTTACGAACACAGGCTGCTCTACGGTGAGCACTACCATTGCCGTGAGTGCGATCCCAAAGGCGTCTGGGATTGTATAAGTCACGACACGGACATGGAGGTTCATTAACGCGATCTTATTTTATGCCTTCCCAATGAGACTATTCAGGAAATCCAGTCTGGCACTGGCTGTAGCCGCCTCGCTGCTCCAGTTCTCCTTCATCCTGTCGGCGTTCGCCCAGACGTTGCCTCAGGACAAATCATCGAGCTGTCACGATAAAATGCAAAAACACCCGGCCGTCACGGCCCAGCCCGACGTTGGACCGGACGTGGCGCGATACTTCAATGATCCGGACAAGGACCCCGAACTGTCGCAAGAGGCGATCGTAAAGATGCTGCGGCAACGGATCAAGTATGTATTCGTTATTTTCAACGAGAACCACTCGTTCGACAACGAGTACGGCACGTTTCCGGGTGTTAACGGCCTCTATTCGGACGGCCTGAGACCCCGTGCCGCCTGGAACACGCCGGGCTTTACGCAGACGTACACGGACGTCAACGGCTTGACCGTTACCGTAGAGCCTTTCCTGATCGGGCCCGCGCAGAACGCCAGCGTAGTCGACAGCGTCGACCACTCTCACATAGGGGTCGCTACCAAGATCCACGTCGATCCCACGACAGGCGCGGCGAAAATGGACCGGTTCGCCAAGGACGAGTACGAGCGCTTCAAATCGATGGGCGGGCCGGGCGGCATCGCCGAAGGTACGCAGTTCGCCAGGCTAGTGATGTCACACATCGACTGCGACACCATCCCGTTCTTCTGGCAGTGGGCCAGCCGCTTCACGATTTTCGACAACATTTTCGCGACCGAGGACACGCCCTCCACCCCGAACGCGGTGGCGATGATCGCCGGCCAATCGGGTGAAACGCAATGGGTCAAGCACGGCCCGATCGGTCAGACCTACACAGTTGGCGCCAACACCGGAACGACGCAGGGACCGCCGCTGGTTAAGGACCCCGAGCCTTTCTACGGCTCCCAGTTCGACACGACGACGGAAGAATACAAGCAGCCCGCCGGTGCTGATGAGAGCTACGGCAACGACAACATCGCCTCGAACCTGACCTTCGCCACCCTGCCGCTAACCTTCCAGGGCAAAAATGTCAGCAGGATCATGGACCAGAACCTGAATCCCGTTTTCGACCTGCCCGACATCCAGAAGGACATCCCGTACATCCGAAAACTCAATATCAAACCTGTCAACTGGCGCTGGTACCAGGAGGGCTACGACCTCGAGTCTACCGACACGAACCCCAAGCCCTCGCATGAATCATACGTGACCCACCATAATGGGCCGCAGTACTTCGGCTATCTGGCCAACACGCCGCCGCTGCGCCAGAACTTCCACGGACTCACCGACTTTTTCGCCGACATGGAGAACAACCGCCTTCCCCAAGGTGGTGTTTTCTATATCCGGGGCGGCTATACGAACCAGATGAAGTTGACGCCGGCGATCACGAACCCCAAGACACCAGCAAAAGAAATCGCCGCTATCAATTCGGCGAAGATGGGCGACGACGACCATCCTGCCTACAGCGACCGGCAGCTCAGCGAAGCTATGGCGGCCCGCGTCATCAACGCAGTCGCGGGAAATGAGGAGATTTGGGAACATTGTGCGATCATCATCACCTACGACGAGTCGGACGGCTTCTACGACCACGTTCCACCGCGCATCCTCTCCTACGGCCCCGACGGACTGCCACTTTCCCGCGGTATCCGCGTTCCGCTGATCCTGATTTCGCCCTACGCGCGGACGCACGCCGTTTCGCACGCTGAAGGCGACCACAACTCGGTGATCGAGACGATTAACGATATATTCGGTCTTCCCGCGCTCGCAAGCCTGCCCGACGAAGCGCAGGCGCTCAAAAAAGGCAACACCGCGAAATTCAACAAGTTTGGGCCGGCGGGGTTTGAGCAGAAGTACCTCGGGCCGCGCGACATCAACTCGCCGATAACCGACAGCCTGCTTTCGGGCTTCGATCCGAAGCGGTTGCTTGGCATCTCGCCGCCGCTTCCGGCTTACTTAGCAAGGATTTCCCCAGACTATGTGAACACGCTTCCGCACTATGGCGGGAACGGCTGCAAGGAGATCGGAATCACGCCTGAGGATATTCGGCAGAATATCGTCAACAATATCCCCGAGGGTTTCAACCCGCTGCCGGCCACCTGGCCGGCTGGAAACTGAAAATGCAAAAGGACGGACAGGGAACGCCAGGTCTGCGCCCCGATCCACTGTTCGCGCCGCCCACAGGTCCGCCATTTCATAGCGTTCGCCCTGGAGGATATATGCGTATCTTGTCAATCTTGCCGGCACTGATTGTTGTCTGCTGCTCGATCTCCTACGCCACGGCGGGCTCCGTCATCGAACGCGTCAGGGCTCACGGCGTCGTCCGTTGCGGCAGCGTCGCGCGACCGGGCCTGGCGTGTGCCGCCGGTCAAAACCATTGGACCGGTCTAAACGTTGACATCTGCCGCGCGGTAGCCGCCGCCGTGCTCGGGTCATCTGAACGCATAGAATACCATGCATACGCCACGCCGAAGGACTTCGACGCAGTTCGAAACCACCAGGACGACATATACTTCCTGACGGGCACCGAGATCCACGAGCAGAAGCTGGCCGGCAAGGTGCTGCCAGGTCCTGCCGTCTTCGTGGAATCCCATGTGGTGATGACGCCGGCCAACTCATCCGTCCACCACATCGGCGACCTAGCCGGGGACAGCATCTGCTTCATGATAGGGAGCCCGGTCGAACGAAGCATCGAGGCTTATTTCGACACACTCCAAAAGGACTGGTTTCGCCGGGCATTCTCCGAGTACGGAGAAATGAACGATGCCTACAACGCGCAGAGCTGCCATGCCATAGCCGGCGAGATCACGACCCTCGCGTCGGTCCGACTGGACCCCGGGGTGAACCGGCTGTCGAGCCGCATCCTCCCCGAGACTCTGGCGGACTTCCCGGTGATGGCCGCGACGGGGACCCAGGATGCGCAGTGGTCATCTATCGTCGCGTGGACAGTACACACGCTGGTGAGCGCGGAGAGACCGGAAACCCGATGGTACGCCGGGGGCCCCGGTGCGATGCCGATCTCCGCCCAGGAGATTGGTTTGGACAAGGATTGGCAGCGCCGCGTTCTTGCGGCCGTCGGCAACTACGGGGAGATCTTCGATCGTAATCTCGGCAATGGCTCAGCGCTCAAGATCGACCGCGGCCTCAATGCAAACCATATCCGTGGGGGACTGCTCCTGAGTCCGTTCCTCGAGTGAGGGCTAGCCAAGCGTCAATGTTTGAAGGATTGCCAGGACTTTATCATATGTCTGTTTTCAGCACTATATCACTTCCCACGCTCGCCATGAGAAAGCCTATTGATTTTGCACGTCTGGAAAACCTTGTCCAGTTTTCTTCACTTAAGCCATGCTCCACTGTCGTCAAGAGCAAGCATCTTTCAAGACTCTTACTTTCCTTAAGCAAGAGAAATTGCCTGTGATTGCTGAATGCAAACAATACCCAGCCGTTAGTCAACAAATAGTTGTAAGATCCTGGGTATTCCTCAACAAGTTGCCTGGAGGCGTCTGCCACCGCCTTGAAGAGGCCGAAGACATCACTGCTTCTTTCGCAGCGGGCCGCGATACCATCCAGAAGATACTCAAAGGTCCTTGCCGAATCACTGACTACATCATCCAGTCGAACCCTTTGACTTCGATAAGACTCTATAGCAGGGGCTTTCCCATTGTGAGCGAAAATCCAGTCTTGACCTTTGAATTGAAGGACAAAAGGGTGGGCGTGACATTCATCGATGGGACCGCTGGTTCGTAAACGTACATGTGCTATGATAAACTTGCTGGAAACCACTCGAGCGAGCCTCTGGAAACCATCATGGAACCTTCCTTCCTGATAGGCCTGGTCGGCTGACTTCTCCACATAGGCTCTATTCTTTTTGAAAAATCCGATACCCCAGCCGTCCATATTCCTGCCGGCTTTGGCTGCAAAAATCGGCAGAGACTTAGGCGCCGAATAATTTGTCGCTGCAGACATGGCGAATAAGTCGCACATAATGGGGTCTTACCTGTCTTCTTATACTTGGTTTAAATCAATCGATCGCCTTTATGGGGCGGTCGCTTTACGGGCACGATTAGATCCTGCCCTGCCGGCCGGCCGGAAAGTGACTTTTAGAGAAAACCTTCTTGCGCCACCACATTGCCCAGATACAATACGTCTGGTCCCGCCACCACCAGAAGCTTACCCAGAGTGTTTTTTTCAGGCTTGACGGCAATCCACTCTTTGTCACTCAGTCCTTCCCCGATGGAAGTGAGGACGAGGCTATTTCCATACTTTTCCGATGCCTTGAGGAGCATCAAAGTCCGAAAATTGGAAAAGGCAAAAAGAACCGACTCATTGGCCAGAAAAAACGAATAACGCCCGGGATAGTCTGAAAGCATGCTCCTAATGCTTTTTACAAGCGATCTGGCGAGGCTTTCGTAAGGAGTGTACTGCAAATAACCCGTCAGTTGGTCCCTCAAGTATTCAAATACTCTGGCGGGATAAACATCAACGTCTATCCTGGGTTCGTTAGTTGTTTGATAATCTTGAATCCCTTCTATCAATCCGACATGCACAAAAAGCCATACATGGTTGAGGAACGATAAAGAAAATGGATGATTCTGAGCAGTATGACTGCCGCCGCTCAGCGGACAGCTAATGTGCGAGACAATGATCCTGCTGTCTACAACCCTTGCCAGCCTCTGGAAGCTCTCGTGGACCTGCTCGCTGTCATAGACCCGCTCTGCTGATTTCTCCACCAGGGCCTCGTTGTCGCGATAAAATCCGATGCCCCAACCGTTAATGTTTAGCCTGCCCTTTTCCGCAAATATCGGCAAGTACTGTTGAGCCGTATAATTAACTCCCGCCGAGAGCGCAAAAATATCGCACATCTTCTCTCATTCCCCGTATAAAGTGAGCCCTTGCGATTCGGCTCAAACTGAATTGCAACTGGAACATCAAAGTCACTACAACTTCACACCAACGGCTCCTCACTAGTTTTCGATATAATAGACTTGTGTGCAACCCAACCGTTAATGCGATGCATGTGGCCAAATGCCAGATACATCTTATATATCGCTTTAATCCATTTATTGCCATTTGAATGATAATCGAGTATTGGTACATGTCCATCGCTCAGTTCAACCAAAAACTGTGTAAAGATAATCCACTGCATGGCTTCATCTATTTGATGGAGAACAGCAGAGTGATATCTAAACTCAATAGTAGATCGATACCAATACGAATGCAGATTGAGCCCATGGTAACGTGTTAAGTCGTATCTCTCAGATACCTTGCGATCCGGATCATACCCATTTATCTGGGAATACCATAGCTCTTTGAGCTTACAACCGTTCTTCTTGCATGTATCCTCACAATCGCCCAATTTACGGAATAAATCGACATCAAGATCCATAGGGCGGCAAGTACTTTTATCGATCCGCCCCCCAGCGATCAGAAGATAAATATAGTCCTCCATCGAACAGACAATTCTTATAAGCTCTTTCAGGTGTTTACACTCATAATGTTTAGCATCCACGCCGTGATGAACGTGAAATCCACATGATTCGTCTATTTGAGATCCACGGATTTCGCCGAGCAACTGGAAAAACCGATACGATTCCATTAATCCATCATATCCGCGCAGTATCGGACTTATAAGTTCAACGCCGCCTCGATGAACTATGGAACCATCTTCTTCAAGATGCCAGGAATTCCTGTCCGCGCCAAGATTGAGTCTGTAGTCGTTTAGTAATTGAAGGAAACTCCTGCCATCTCGGGCTTTCGAATGGATGTTGTAAGGTTTGATTATGCCGTTGTCCGGCGGCAAGATGTAGTAGTCCAGACCATAGAACTCGATTTCCACTCCGAAAGGCCTATCCGTTAAATAGCACAACATCGGGTACTTCTTCTTGAGTTTTGCGACCAACTCTTGAGGCCCTTGCATATATGGCCCTTCCTCACCTTATGATAATATCTCAATTAGCTCTATATCGAACTTGAGTGTTTTCCCGGCAAGCGGGTCATTTGCATCAAGAATCACACTGTCTTCAGTAATGGCCGTTATAGTCGCAATCGTCTCTTTCCCCTGGTTTGTGCGAATTTGCAGCCTCTTGCCTATCTCAAGATTCAGGCCGGCCGGAGCCTGGGATTTATTCATCATGAACACAAATTCTTTTCTGTGCTGGCCATAAGCCTCTTCCGGAGGAATTGAAATACTCGTGGTGTCTCCTACACTCATACCGATGACCGCTTGTTCAAATCCCGGAAGCACGCTTCCCTTGCCAACAGCAAATTCAAACGGCTCTTTCTCCTGGTATGTGGAGCTGAACACCGTACCATCCTCCAGAGTTCCGTGATAATGAACCCTTATTATATCTCCCAGCTTCACCTGAGCCATGGGTTTCACCCTTTCGTGAGCGTCATAAAGTTGAAAGGGTCAATCGAGTTCCCGCCCACTCAACTTAATTCATGGTCACCTTAACATATTCGATTCGACCTTCACAGAGCGCGTCTTCAATTTTGCGTCAATGCAGTAACACGGACTGGAGAAGTAGTCCAGTTCCTAGTTTCGGGCGGCATAGCCACGTACGCCTAAACGCGGGCATCCCCCCCCGCCCCCCTATTAGGAAAGGGGTCGAGTATTAAACGCACACTCGGGGCTTGATTCCAAAGACTTTGCACTCTATTGCACTGCTATGATAGACGTATTTCATACACTCTCATTGATTCCCGCCCATCAAACCGGGAAGCAAATATGCTTCCCCAAGTTCTTTGATCTTAGCACCCGTTAATATTTTCCCGTTCCAGGTCCAGCGGCCGTGCGGTCATACCGCGGGTTGTTTCCGCAGTCCATACGCAGGCCCCGGCACGCCGTGACGTTATTGCCGTAGTTTTGTCGAACAAGCATATCCGCTGATGTGCGATCATGAGTTTTGCAAAAAACGCGGGATTTGTCATGTCCACACAATATTCATTATCACTGCCAACGGGCACAAATCTTGTATAACCGATAGAGAGCCCCTTTGAGCTTCATCCATTCAGGGGTGTGGCTTTTTAAGAGTGACTGGACCTGCAAACAGTGCCGACCACATCTACGCGCAGCGGAATTGGTGGTTTTTTGAAGAGGTTGGTAGGCAGAACCGGGCGGCTCATTGGCGGCTTGGTCATCAGGAAAAATTGGGGATTCCAGTTCCATAAATCTTGGCAGATCCATTCTTCAGTCCTCGAACGCGAGTTCAACAAAGCGATTTTTCGATTCCAGCGCTCTCCGGCACCTGATCCTGCTTCTTTCGCATCCCGGCTGCCTCCTCGTATCCATGCGCCATGTTGCCACCGCCTCAGTGGGACTTAGAAAGTGTAGTCAACCGAAAAGATGAAATTCATTTACTCGGAGACTCTCTTATAATGATAACTCAAGATGTTCGATTTTCCGTTCTGGTTCTCAACGACGAACTTCGCTGCCACATTCTGAACCTGCTGAGGAAGAACGAACATTTTAGCGTCGGAATTGTATCCCTGGACGACCTGATAAATCCCTCGAAAAGAGAAGCAAACACTATAGTCCTGATCGACTGCGAGGGTGTGCTCGCATACGGCGTAACGGTCATATCGAAGCTCAAAACATCCTGCCACGAATGCAAGCTTATTCTTCTTTGCAGCCAGGCTCACCGCAGCATGATCAAGCGTGTTATGGAACTTGGCGCCTATGGCTGTATCATTGAACCATACCAGGAATGGGAATTTTTGACCATGGTCAGGCTGATTCTGAGCGGTCAGAACATTGATAAGAAGATAAAGGCAAAACCAGGCAGGGGGCAAGGGAGAAAAACTCAGGAGAAGTGATTTACCGCCGTCACTTCCTGCGCAAAACCTCATATCAACACACCCGCGTCTGCAAGAGGACGCCTTTTCCTTTTCGATCCCCGCACAAAAGATTTACAATCTGACACGGCTTTTCCGGGAGCGCAACCAGTCACCCGTCAAGCACAGTGACTCCGGGAGTTTGATAGATTCTGAACGCTCCCGGAGTCACAGGCCTGCGTCTCCTCCCTGCTCAGAGGGCAGCAGGAGGGGGACCCGTTTTGACCGAATAAGAAACTGACTGCACTATTGAGAACCAGCCGGGCGAACAAAGAGACGGGGCGATTGAAATTCTTATCAGATGGCCGCATGAGGATCAGAAGAAAAAAGAGTCAAACCTCGAAAACTTACCTGAGTAAGCGGCGCAAAAGTTTGCCGGTTGGCGTCCTCGGCAGCTTATCCATGTATTGAACAATGCGAGGGAGCTTGTAAACGGCAATGTGGTCCCTGAGAAAGGTGTTGATTTGTTCGGTCAACTGATCGGAGCCGGTAAATCCTGGTTTTAGCTCGACGACCGCCTTGACTATTTGCCCTTTCTCGGGGTCGGGGATACCGACTATGCCTACATCCGCTATAGCCGGATGCTTCGCCATAGCTTCTTCAATCTCGGATGGAGCGATCCGGTAACCGGAACTCTTGATCATGTCATCTTCGCGAGCGACGAAAAAGATGTTGCGATCCTCGGCCATAAAAACCGCGTCGCCCATTTTGTTCCAGCCATCAACCACGCCAGATTTCTGCGACTTGAGCAGCTTGTCGTTATTTTCGTGAGGCTTCCAGTAAAGAGTCCCTGAAGGGCCCTGGAGTATCATGCTGCCTACCTCACCCGCTTTGCAGTCTTCGCCTGAGGCATTTACCACTCGAACCTCAACGCCGGGAAGGGACTTTCCGATTGAGTCCGGGACTGGCTTAGCATTCATGGTGTTGGAAGTGACCAGATGGAGCATTTCCGTTCCTCCGAGTCCCTCCCAGATGGGCTTGCCGGTAAGTTTGGTCCAACCCGCAAGTGTTTCGGCGCCAAGCGCGTCGCCACCCGAGGTATAGAGCCGCACCGAACTGACATCAAAGTTCTTGAATGCCGGGAATTTAAGAAGCGCGCGGTATGCGGTCGGAAGCCCGGTGAGCACTGTTATCTTGTGCTTGCCGATCAGATCCATCATGTCGGGTGGGGCAAACTTCGGAACCAGAGAGATGCCCGCTCCGCCTTCGAACGGAATGAGAGTGAAAGTCCCGAAACCTGCCGCAAAAGATACGGGCGCAGCCCCCCCCAGCACGTCGCCGGGCTTGAGATGATACACGTGTCGATTGACTATAGAGGTCTCAATAACGGTGGGGCGGACAAAATGAACGCAGCCCTTCGGCATTCCCGTGGTTCCCGAAGTGTAGAGTATTACGCCGATATCGTAGGCATCCAGCATGGTGGCTTCCAGATTCGGCGACCCGTTGGCAACCATTTCTTCAAAAACCAGGTTGCCCGCAGCCTTGACCTCCGCCGGAGCACCCCCGATTACGATAACTTTAGTACCGTACTGAAAGTTTGGCTTTGCCGCCTCGACTTGCTCCATTAGAGGAGCATTCACGACGAAGTACTTCATTTCGGCATTGTTAACCACAAAAGCGATCTCTTCCCGGGACCACAAAGGCGATGTCGGGACAGGGATGGCCCCGATCTTCTCAATGGCGAAGATGGTCACCAGCGACGGAGGGGCGTTTACCAGCCGAATGCCTACCCGGTCCTGAGGCTCCACTCCAGCGTCTTTGAGAGCGTTGCCGAACTGGTTGACCATTTTCTGGAGCTGCGCGTACGTAATTTCTTTGTCCATGAATTTGACCGCAACATTGCCTCCCCCTCCCTCCCTGACATGCCGATCAAGCAGAAAGTCGGCCAGATTCAGTTTGTCCGGGGTGTTCGCAAATTCCGCGGGAGTGAGGTATTTCGGCCAGGTTTCTTTTCCTGGCAGATAGTTTTGTGGTATTTTACTCATACTTACTCCTTCCTTCGATCAGTGAATCACATAACAACCCATTACCAGTTGTGCTGCAAACAAACCGCGCAAAGAGGGGCAATAACCGTGCCAAATCCGCCACCCGCAGGGTCCTCGCCACAGACCCAAAACCGCGAAGCATCGCCGGCCTGGCACGATTCGTGTTAAGCACCTGCAGAACCCTTGGATTGTTTCCAACAAGCTAATGTCCATCCGGAAACTCCGGGGCAAATTCCACGCCCCGCGAGGTTTCTGTTCGAAAAGGAGGCATTTTCCGTACTGGCAAGGAAATCGAGGGGTTGCGCGGAGGCGTACTTGGGTACCGCCTCGCGGAGCGTCGAGATCGGCGATCGAGCCCGCCGAAACCTCTGCGGCCACCGCCCCAGGACGGAAAAGGACCCTTTCCGGATGGAAACAAGCTAGCTCAACGGAGCCGCTGATGCAAGGACATTCCCCACAGACGGGAACCGACCTCACGATAACGGTGCGCTTCGGGGATACCGATCCCTATGGGGTCGTTTACTTCGCATCCTATTTTCGATACTGCCATCAAGGCATTGAGGAGTTCTTGAGCCGCTGCGGACTGCCTCCTCATGAGGTCTTGAAAAACCAGACTGAAGGGTTTGGCCTGCCGATTGTTTCAGCGGCCTGCGATTTTCTTAAACCGGTCAGGTATGGTGAGAAATTGCGCCTGAACGTGTCGCTTTCCAGGATCGGGGAAAAATCGCTTGGCTTCGATTTCAGGTTTTACCGCCTGGGAGAGCAGGACCTTGTCGCCAGGGGTAATGCTACTATGGTGGCGATAGGAGCGGACTGGCGGCCAAGGAGTATTCCTGAGCAAGTACGTATGGCCGTTTCGAAAATGGACCCTTGAACGCCGCTCGTAGATGCGCGACAGGGAAACTTTCCCGGTGTGAAGCGGCGCCTGCGTTTTGACCACCATTTCACCTCGAAAATGCGCCATTGCGGCACTGAGCAAAGGGGCGCCGTGTAAGTGCCCAACTACCCTCAAAACCCCTTCCGTGTTCAGTGGAAGCTTTTTGTTGCCCAACATAGGCAATACCTATCCATGAAATAGTCGAAATTCTATGTTATTTTCAAAACGTCCTTGAGGGCAAGGGCATCTGTAATTATTATCCTCCCTGTGTTATCATCATTTTTTCGATAAAGCCCAATTCCAATAATCCAGTGAAGGTGGCTTGCATGTTTCACTTCGCAAAAAGAAATACGCTCACCGGTCTTGCCAGAACTTGTGGGTGAGCGGCTAAAATAGCTCCAACAGTTTTGTTGGAGGCCCTGAAAAGTTTACCTGCCTCAATGGATCCCAATCTTCTTGTCGGCTTCGACACGAGTGATGATGCAGCGGTCTATCGGATATCGGATGAACTTGCCCTCATATCCACAGTTGATTTCATAACTCCGCCCCTCGACGATCCCGCATGGTTCGGCCGCATTGCCGCTGCCAACTCGCTTTCCGATATCTACGCAATGGGTGGGCGTCCAATTATCGCATTGAATCTCATTATGTTCCCATCGAGAAAGCTCGGCATGGAGATACTCAAAGGCATCCTGCAGGGTGGGAGCGAAAAGGTGGTCGAAGCAGGGGCATCGCTGGCAGGCGGCCATTCGGTCGAAGACGATGAGCCAAAATACGGACTTGCCGTAACCGGCATAGTCTCCCCACAGCGGGTCCTCACCAACGCAGGCGCCAAACCCGGCGACCTGTTGATTCTCACCAAGCCTCTAGGAACGGGCGTCCTGTTTAATGCTTGCAGATCGGGAAAGCTTCCCTTGAGGGAGTTGGAGCAGATATTACCCCAGGTGGCAGCGTTGAATCGCACGGCAATGGAGATCGCCCTTAAATTCGAAGTGCATTCCTGCACGGACATAACGGGGTTCGGAATTCTGGGACATGCACTCGAGATGGCCACGGCAAGCTCTGTTCGCATCGAACTCGAGTTCAGCGCCCTGCCCTCCTATCCAAACTCCGTAGATATGTACCGAAAAGGTGAAACAACGGGCAGCAACGGGGCGAACAAAAAGCTCGTCGAAGATTTCCTGCATATTTCTGCCCGGCTCTCCGGGCACCAGCATCAATGGCTTTTCGATCCCCAGACCTCCGGCGGCCTGCTCCTGTCCGTTCCGGCATCCCTGGCACAAACCATGCTCAACGAATTCATGGGCGCAGGAGTAAGTTCCGCCTGCGTGATCGGAAAGGTCGAAAGCAGCCCGCATCCGGAGATAAGACTGGTTTAGCGGCGCAAGGTAGCGAGCCGGGGTGTCCCGTACCCATGAGAGAATAGATCTGTTGCCAATCCGAACGCCCACGCTATACTAAAAATATGCATAATTTTTGGACATCATTAAAAAAACCTATTTTTGCCATGGCGCCCCTTTCCGGAATAACCGACAGCGCGTTTCGCCGGATATGCAAAGGCTTCGGGGCAGATGTCGTTTACAGCGAACTGTCGAGTTCCACCGCTTTTGCATATCAACCGGAAACCGCGCTGAAGATTATGCGTTTCAATGATTCGGAGCGCCCTTATGTCGTGCAGCTTTTCGGGAATAATCCCGAACATTTCGCAATCGCTGCCCGGTTTGTCAGCCGGGAAATCAAGCCTGACGGAATCGATATAAACTTCGGCTGTCCTATTGCAAAGGTGTTCAAGTGCGGAGCGGGAGCGGCCCTGATGACAATTCCTGCCGTGGCCAAAGAGGTTATCCTGAGCGTCATCGAAAATACGGCCCTGCCTGTATCGATAAAGACCAGGACCAGCGTCAAAGAAGCAGATCTTCTCGGCTTCCTCGATTATGTCGGCGACCTGGACATCAAGGCCGTAATGATCCACGGCAGATCTTACGCTCAGGGCTTCTCCGGACCAAACGATATCGAGACTACCCGAAACGCCCGCGCCCACTTCAAGGGGATAATACTTGCAAACGGCGGGGTAAAAAATGCGGCTCAGGGATTCGAACTGCTTGAGAAAACGGGGGCCGACGGAGTTGGGATTGCCAGAGGAGCACTCGGAAATCCATGGATTTTTCAGCGCTTGAAAACAGCTTACACCGGCAGCCGGAATGGAAGTCCAACCGCTCAAGACGTTTTCAGGACGGCAATGGAACACGCAAGGCTTGCAAACGATTTGAAAGGCGAGCGTGGAATCATCCAGATGCGAAAACATCTCTGCTGGTACCTCCAGCAGGTACCGGGCACAAAAGAGTTGAAACAAAAAGCGGTTAAGATATGCAACATCGAGGACGTAGCCGAGTTGCTCGCGCAGGCGGCCGAACAACTCGGCTGACTAATCGTTGTTGGATACCAGCATAGTTTTCCCGCCGCCCTTTTAGACGCTCTCAAAGTGCGGGAAAGTAAAATCTGTTGACATTATTCGCCGCAAACAAAAAATTATTGGAGGCAATAAGAATGAGTTTATATGGTGTTACGAAAGGAACCAAACTGGAGAAGCAGGTTGACGAGTTATTAGGCTTAGAAACCCGTGCCGTGGGCTTGTATTATGGACTGGCCATGCTCGCAAAAGACAAAGGTCTTAATGATGTTGCAGACGCATTGCTCAAATTGGCTGGCGATGAAGCACGTCATGCGGGACTCTACACAGTGCTTAATGCTCACGTCCCTCCAGATGTTTTTGCTATGATAACCCGAGTCGCAGACATAGAAAGCAATTCAGTGAAACACATTAAGGCTTTCGCCCAGCAATTGCGCGAATTAGGTCTCGACAAAGCCGCGCAGGAGATTGAAATTGTTGCTGATGATGAAGGCCGTCATGGCCAAGTATTACAAGAACTGTGGAAGGCGGCGCTACCATGATGATTTATTTTTGGGATCTGGCAGGAACAGATCCACCGTTATTATGGGGGTAAAAAAACCGTGTCGGTCACTGCGCGCTTTGTTTCTCGTTCTTTCTGTCTTTCGTAAAAGAACATCAATTTCATGAGCCTGATTAGCCCAGCTCAATTTCCGCCCATATCGGAGTATGATCGCTCGGACTGGGCCGGCTGCGCAGATCGGCGTCCACCTGACAGTCAATCGAGGCTTTGGCGATAGGTTCGGTAGCCCTGATATGGTCCAGCCTCCAGCCCAGGTTCCTGTCAAAACTCTCGGGCAGTCGGTAATCCCAGAAGGTGAACTGGCGAGCGTCCGGATGGTGTTTTCGGAAAAGGTCGATAAATCCCCAGGAAACCACGTCGGCAAGGGCCCGTCTTTCCATAGGGTGAAACCCGATTTTCCCGTCCATTCTTCTTGGCGCAAAAACGTCTATTTCCTCCGGCGCAACATTGATATCCCCTGTCCAGATAATTGGATCGGACGGCCTGTATTGGCTGCTGAAAAGGTTTTTGAGCCTGGCGAAAAAATCAAGTTTGGTCTGGAAGGCCGGATGATCGGGGCTTCTGCCCTGCGGGACGTAGGTATTAAAAATCCATATTCCATCAATTTTTGCGGCAATCAGTCTGGCCTCGGTATCCGACCCGCCATCGCCGAACCCGTACCTGACCTCATCAGGTTTTCGCACGCTCAGAATTGCCACTCCATGAAATGATTTCTGTCCGCACACGCTCGCCTCGTAGCCGGCCTCACGCAGAGAACCGCGCGGGAACTCCGCATCCTGGCACTTTATCTCCTGAAGACACAGGACGTCAGGTCGATATTGCTCTAACCACGATACGACCACGTGCTCGCGCGACCTGATGCCGTTCACATTGAATGTCGCTATTTTCCATTTCATCTGAGAAACCCCACTGTGAGAAACGCGAAGCAGGTATTTAATTTAACAATTTTTGATCCGCAATAATTATCACTTTGGTTTTGCGCGCAATTACAGGGAGGTTTTTTGGTTGCTCGAACACTTGGAACATGTTAGCATTCCCTGTTAAATAAAATTCACACTCCCCTTTACCTTTTGGTGTCCGGTCATAAATGCGCGGCCGGATGCAAAGGGGCGGAGGCAAAACCAGAAGGAGCTGAACTATGGCAGTTGTTGGAATGAAACAGTTGCTGGAAGCAGGGGTCCATTTCGGCCATCAGACCCGCCGGTGGAACCCCAAAATGAAACCCTTTATCTTCGGCGCTCGCAACGGCATCTATATCATAGATCTGCAGCGCACCGTCAGGCTTTTCAATACCGCCTACCAATTCGTGGTCGATGCCGTAGCCTCGGGCGAAACCGTTCTTTTCGTAGGCACCAAGCAGCAAGCCAGGGACACCATCCAGGAAGAAGCCGACCGTTGCGGCATGTTTTTTGTCAACCAGCGATGGCTGGGCGGCATGCTCACCAATTTTAAAACAATGAAGCAACGAATCGACCGGCTCAAAGAACTGGATGCCATGGTCGAAGACGGAAGCATCAACAGGTTTCCCAAAAAGGAGATCCTCGGGCTTCAGCGTGAGCGCGAAAAGCTTGAAAAAAACCTTGGGGGCATTAAGAAGATGAACCGGCTTCCGGGCGCGCTCTTCGTGGTGGACACTCAGCGCGAGAACATCGCCGTCATGGAAGCAAACCGCCTCGGTATGCCGGTTGTGGCCATTGTGGATTCAAACTGCGACCCCGATGTGATCGACTATCCCATTCCAGGGAACGACGATGCAATCCGGGCGATCAGGCTCGTTACTTCAAAGATCGCCGACGCCTGCGTAGAGGGCCGTGAGAAGTTCTCCGAGGTTCAGCAGGCCGACGTGGACAAGGGCGTCGAACTGGAGGAAGTCCCACCAGGGCAGATTTTGGGACAGGAGAAAAAAGGCCCGGTCGTAGAGATTATAAACCCTGTGCAGGCCACGCAAGAGGAAGAGTAAGCAGGCGGGGAACTTCGCGCCCACAGCCGTTGGGTGCTCCTGTACTTCCGGATACTGTTCCCGCACTCGCCTCCCGCATCCCTTTTCGCGGGATGCCGCAGGCCGTCGCAAACCCTTATAAAATCCTTGATTCAAGAATAGATAGGTTTGTTATACAGGAGGAAGAAATTGGAAATAACCTCAGGGATGGTAAAAGAACTAAGAGACAGAACCAACGTGGGCATGATGGACTGCAAAAAGGCGCTTCAGGACGCTTCGGGTGACATGGAGAAAGCCGTTGATCTGCTGCGTAAAAAAGGCCTTGCCAGGGCAATGAAGCGGGCCGGCCGGGAAGCAGCCGACGGTCTGATTCACTCATATATCCACGGCGGCGGGAAAATTGGGGTCCTGGTGGAAGTAAACTGCGAGACCGATTTTGCTGCCAAAAGTGAAGATTTTGGTGAATTCGTGCGCAACGTTGCCCTTCAGATAGCTGCGACAAACCCTCTGGGAGTCACTCCCGAAGAGATCCCGCAGGATATCGTTGAGCGCGAACGCGCTATATACCTTGCTCAGGCGCAGGAATCCGGAAAACATCAGAGCATCTTTGAAAAAATAGTTGACGGGAAAATGCGGAAATTCTACGAAGAAAACTCACTGATGCAGCAAAAGTATATTCGCGATCCGGACAAGAGTATCCAGGATTATTTGAATGAGTTGATCGCGAAAATCGGCGAAAAAATACAGGTGCGCCGGTTTTGCAGGTATCAGCTTGGTGAATAGTTATCGGGCCGCATTTGCGAATCAAGACTGGAGCAAACCCTGATGAGCGAAGAGCAGCAGCCGGTTTACAGCAGAATCCTTCTCAAGCTGAGCGGCGAAGCCCTAATGGGGTCTGAACCCTATGGAATAGATGCGGGAGTGTTGCGCGAAATTGCCGAGCAAATTGCGGAAGTGCACAAGATGGGCACACAGATTGCGCTCGTGATCGGGGGTGGGAACATCTTTCGGGGAGTTTCGGCCGCATCTGGCGGAATGGACCGTTCCACTGCAGACTACATGGGCATGATAGCGACCGTGATGAACGCCCTTGCGATGCAGGATGCCCTGGAAAAATTCGGCATTCCCACCAGGGTCCAGTCGGCAATCGATATGAAAGAGGTTGCCGAGCCCTACATTCGGCGTAAAGCTATCCGGCATCTGGAAAAGGGTCGAATTGTAATTTTTGCGGCCGGCACCGGGCTTCCATTTTTTACCACAGATACGACCGCCGCGCTTCGGGCCAGCGAAATCGGCGCCCAAGTCCTGATGAAAGCAACCAAAGTCGACGGGGTCTATGAATCCGATCCGGTAAAAAACCCGCACGCCCTTCTCTATGAGCGCATCAGTTTTTCCGAAGTTCTCAACCGGAACCTCAAGGTCATGGACGCCACGGCCATATCCCTGGCCAGAGAAGAGAAAATGCGCATCGTTGTTTTTAATCTCAATATAAGGGGCAACATCAGGAAGGCTGTTCTCGGCAAGCCGGTCGGGACTGTGGTGGAGGAAACTTGTTATGCTTGATGACATTTATCTTGATCTTGACGACCGCATGAATAAAGCAGTAGAGACCCTGGAATCCGAGTACAAAAGGCTGCGAACGGGAAGAGCTTCCGTTTCGCTGGTTGATGGGATCAGGGCCGACTACTACGGAACTGCGACCCCGCTGAGCCAGCTTGCAACATTGACCATACCCGATCCTCGCACGATTGTGATTCAACCATGGGACAACTCGGTGGTTGGCGAAATAGAAAAAGCCATACTGAAATCCGATCTGGGACTAACCCCGATGAACGACGGCAAGGCCATCAGGATAAATATTCCGCCGCTTACCGCCGAACGCCGTCGCGATCTTGTCAAAGTGGTGAAGAAAAAAGCTGAGGAATCCAAGGTCGCCCTCAGAAACATCAGACGTGATATAAATGAAAAGATTAAAGATCTTAAAAAGGATAAGAAAGTATCTGAAGACGAACAGTTTCGAGCACAGGATGAGATTCAGAAGATTACGGACGATTTCGTGAAGAAAATCGACGCCGTTTACGGCTCCAAGGAAAAAGAAATTCTGGAAACCTAGATGGAACTTGATTTGGAGCGCCTTCCTCGGCATGTGGCCGTCATTATGGATGGCAACGGCCGATGGGCCATGAAAAAAGTGAGAAACCGAATTTTCGGGCACAAGAAGGGCGCCGAGAGTGTGCGCTCGATTGTGACCTGTTGCGGTGAATTGGGTATCCGCTATTTGACCCTCTATGTCTTTTCGAAAGAAAACTGGAATCGGCCTCAAAAAGAAGTAAAAGCGCTCTGGGAGCTGATGGAAAAATATCTGGAGTCCGAACTCCACGAACTCATGGACAAACAGGTACGTTTGCTCCATATCGGCGACGATGATGGTATCCCCGCATCCGTCCTGGAGCAACTCCGCATCATCGAGCAGAAGACCGCCCATTTTGACAGACTTGTCCTGAGTCTCGCTCTGAACTACGGGGGCAGGCAGGAGATCACGCGGGCCGCAAAACTTCTTCTCGCCGATGCCATGAATGGGGTATGCGGAGTAAGCCAACTTTCTACCGAACTCTTTTCACGCTATCTCTATGGTGCTGATCTTCCTGACCCTGATCTCGTCATCAGAACAGGGGGAGAAATCCGTGTGAGTAATTTCCTGCTTTGGCAAATCGCTTATGCAGAGCTTTATTTCACGGAGATTTTATGGCCCGATTTCGGGAAAGCTGATTTTATCGAAGCGCTTAAGGAATTTCAAAGAAGAGAGCGACGATTCGGACGCACCAGCGAACAAGTAAGGGAGCGCCAAGGCTCATCGATCGAAGATGAGGCCACGACAACGGATATTGCGCTGTCAGGAAGATAGCTTGTGTAAAGGCTGAAAGTAAGCATCCTGGTATGATACACTTATATAATACCTTATCATGAACGCCAATTATCCTACAACGATCCGGGGGCAGCATTCGCCGAAATTTCATGCCTGATTCCCTGAAATCAAGTTCCAGCTTTAAGCGCTGGGTTACCGGAATACTGGCCGGTCTACCGGTTCTAGTATGTATAGCCGCCGGTCCCATTTGGAGCTGGTGGCTGCTTATCAGCCTGGTGACCACAATCGGCTTGTGGGAGTTGCACGGTCTGCTTTTCCATGTTCCTCTTTCAGGGAAATGGCGATTTTTTTCGTTTGCCGCCGGACTTTTCCTGCCCTTCGCAACTTACCTCTGGGGAATCACGGGCCTTAACTTTGCCCTTTTTGTCTCGTTTTTCACTGCACTTTGCCTTATGATGATCTCCTCTCCCCTTGATTGCGAGGAAATCAACCGGATTGCTCTCCTCTCATTCGCATGGCTGTATGTGCCCTATTTCATCTCCTTTGTCCTCCTTATCGGGGAGGCGCCGCAAGGCAGGTTCTGGATCTTGTTTTTACTGGCCGTGATCGTTGCCGGAGACACAGGCGCCTACCACACGGGACGGCTGATCGGCCGCCACAAGCTCTACCCGGCAGTCAGCCCGATGAAGACGATCGAGGGCGCTATCGGCGGGCTTTTTTTGAGTATAGTTACCGGATCGATTATCGGTTTGATTCTTTTGAGAAATGTGCCCCCGGCAAAGCTTTTTCTTTTTAGTCTGGCAGTCGCGGCCGTCGGACAGGTTGGAGACCTGATCGAATCCATGATCAAACGCAACTCGGGCAAGAAGGATGCGAGCGGACTGCTTCCAGGCCACGGAGGAATCCTGGACAGGCTGGACTCCATGATTTTCGCTTTCCCGGTTTTGTGGGCGCTATTACAATGGGCCCCACCGGGGTAGATATAACGGATTTTGATACGGTGCTGAACATGACCAAGAAGAAGATATCCATAATCGGCAGCACGGGTTCGATAGGACGGAGCACACTGGAGGTGGTTCGCCAGTTTCCGGACCGCTTTGAGGTCGTTGCCCTCGGGGCTGGTTCCAATGCGGCGCTTCTTTTTGAGCAGATACGGGAGTTTTCTCCACGGCTGGTTTGCCTAATGGACGCTCAGGCGGCATTCAACCTCGAAAATCTTCTTGCCGGCAAGTCCGATCGCTTTCCCGAAATCTTTTATGGCCAGGAGGGGTACTGCCGGGTGGCCGCCTTCCCCGAGTCGGATATGCTGGTATCTGCAATGGTCGGTGCTGCCGGTCTTTTACCTACGCTTGCCGCAATTGAGGCCGGAAAGGACATAGCGCTCGCCAACAAGGAGACCCTGGTTGCCGCGGGCGAGATCGTAACAGGGGCAGCGGCGGCCAACAACGTAAAAATCCTCCCCGTGGACAGCGAACACAGCGCTATTTTCCAGGCCCTCCAGGGCAACCACAGGGAAGCTCTCAACAGGGTGCTTCTTACAGCCTCAGGAGGCCCTTTTTTCAATAAGTCCAGAAAAGATCTGGAAACAGTTTCTCCCGAAGCCGCCCTCTGCCATCCCAACTGGTCGATGGGACCCAAAATCACAATTGATTCTGCCACCCTAATGAACAAGGGACTCGAAGTGATCGAAGCCCACTGGTTGTTCGGCGTGCCCGTCGAGCGTATATCGGTCTATATTCACCCCGAGAGCATCGTTCACTCTATGGTCGAATACATTGACGGCTCGGTCATTGCGCAGATGGGAGTACCGGATATGAAAATACCTATAGGCTATGCTCTGGCCTATCCCGAGCGCCTCCCGATAGCGTGCCCCAAGCTCGATCTTTTCCGTCTTCAGAAACTCTCATTCTACCCCCCGGATGAAGAAAAATTCCCTTGCCTGCGCATGGCCTTCGAGGCTTGCCGCAAAGGATCGACGATGCCTGCCGTCCTTAATGCAGCAAATGAAATAGCGGTGTACGCTTTCCTTGAGAAAACCATTGCTTTTTACGATATACCTGCTGTGATCGATGAGGTTATGTCTTCCCACAAACCTTGCGCTAAGCCTGACCTGGAGGCAATTCTCAAGGCAGACGCATGGGCGCGTAAAGAGGCGTCGAAAATTATTATTACACGCAGGGCAAGAACACCGGGCTAAATTGGAATTAAGATTTATATTTGTGCAAATAATCGTTGGTTAAAGTGAGGTGCTGCACTTGTTGACAATTATTCTCTCTACCGGAATAGTCCTTGGAATTCTCATCTTTGTGCACGAACTGGGGCATTTCCTGGTGGCCAAACGCACCGGGGTGACGGTGCTCCGGTTTTCGCTCGGATTTGGACCGAAAATATTTGCAATCACCCGAGGAGCAACCGAATACCGCCTCTCGTTGGTACCTTTGGGTGGTTATGTCAAAATGCTAGGAGAGGATTCAGAGCAAGAGTTGTCGCCAACCGAGCGGGCCGGCGCTTTTTCCGAGCAAAGTGTGCTAAAGCGGCTGACGATTGTGTTGGCGGGACCGCTTTCAAACTTTGTTGCAGCGATCCTCATTTTTACCTTCCTGTTTGCATTTTCCGGAATTCACGAACTAGCGCCCGAGATCGGCTCCGTCAATCCAGGATCGCCTGCGGAACAGGCCGGCTTGCAGGCTGGAGACACAGTGCTCTCGATCAATGGCCGGTCGATCAGTACTTGGGAAGAACTTTCTGAATCCATTGAAAAACTCGGTCGGAACCCTCTTGATATCCGCGTAAAGCGAGACGATTCTGAAATCGCCGTAGCGGTCACACCCAAAATCAATGAGGTGAAGAACATATTCGGCGAAACAATCACGCGCCCTCTGATCGGCATCCTCGCCTCCGAGACTACGATCGTCAGATCGGTTAATCCGCTTGCGGCCGGCTACTACGCCCTGGTCCGCACTTACGACCTCAGCAAGCTCTTTTTTCTCACGGTTGTGAAGCTGATAGAGCGGATAGTGCCGCTAAATACCCTTGGAGGGCCGATCCTGATCGCACAGATGGCCGGAAAACAGGCGCAGAAGGGCATCCTCGATCTGTTGAACTTCATGGCCCTTATCAGCGTAAACCTGGCGGTCCTGAACCTTTTGCCCGTCCCCATGCTCGACGGGGGCCATATTTTCTTTTTCCTGATCGAAGCAATCCTTGGCAGGCCTCTTTCATTGAAAAAAATAGAAATCGCTCAGAAGGTGGGGCTAGTCGCTCTTCTGTCCCTCATGGTGGTGGTTTTCTACAATGACATAATGCGGCTCGACTGGTCTTCGATCTCTTCCTGGCTCCACAATCTATTGTCCAGGGTGTGAAAACGATGATCGACAGTCGCTGGTTTAGCAAAGCGCCATCTGGTCGTGGCGCTTTCTTTTTTCGTGTCGCGAAACTTTCGGTGGGGCGGCAGTCTCCTATACGATGAGAATTCTTGCAGCCGATACCTCTGCAATGTCGGGCAGTCTGGCGCTGCTCGATGATGAAAACCTGACGGCCGAATGGACGCTTAGGTCCGGGAAGACCCACAATAGAAGATTGCTCAAATCAATTGATTCTATTCTCCGGGAAGCTGGGTGGGACCTGGGAACCATTGACGCATTTGCGGTGGCGAGCGGACCGGGGAGCTTTACCGGCCTTCGGATCGGGATGGCCACCATGAAAGTGCTTGCCTGGGTCAGGGCCAAAGCCTATGCCTCCATTTGCTCACTTGACGCGCTGGCCTTACCCTTGTGCTTCTCTACCGATCCAATATGCGCTCTTCTCGACGCCCGAAAGGGTGAAGTGTATTGCGCACTTTACCGGTCTGATGGGAAAGGCCACCTCAGCATCGAGATTCAACATACGGCGATGACTCCATCCCGGCTCGCCGAGAGCTTAATCCACAAAGTTTCCCAGCCTGTTATATTTTGCGGTGACGGATGGACAACATACCGGAACACTCTAAGAACTAAGCTCGGAGACCTGGCTTTGGAGCCTCCGGCGTTTTTTCATACAATTCGGGCAGCCTCTATTGGAGAGCTGGCCAGAAGAAGGTTTGTCAAAGGAATATCCGACGACCCTAGATACAGTTCGCCTTTGTATCTACGGCCATCGGAAGCCGAAATCAATTATCCTCACCTGGCTAAAAAGAGCAGTGAAAAACCGCAAATTATTTGATTCCACTCGGCTGAAACGGTCTCTCAAAAAGAAGGGCGCTACTGGAAACGCGGCCGTAAAGGGCCTATGTGCCCCCGGATTTCCGCTTTACTATGTGCTCCGCAACCTCGGATGGCTGAAACGCGAGAAGTGGTGGACAACTCTGTCCCCTCGCGCAAGACGAGCGCACGCCTTGAGGATGGTCTGGGAGCGAATCGCGATATTTAATGAGGTGAAAAATTGGAGAAAAAACCAGGAGTCGGCGCAAGTGCCAACATTAAAAGTGGCCAACATGAATACGCCGGGGTATTGCAATAAATGTGGCCTATGCTGCGAGGTTGCAAGCGGGATGCCGGACTTTCCGGCTCCGAACGCACTTCCGGGACGCTGGCCTGAGATTTTTGCCAACGGCCTGGGGCGCGGCCACCGCTTTTGCCCGTTTCTATGGGAAGACAACGGCTCGGGCGGAGGCCTCTGCTCTATTTATCCGCTCAGATCTAACCCCTGCCGGCTGTTTGGGTCCGAAGAATGTGACTTTTTCTGGCAATCTCCGGAACCCGTTGAACTCTCAAGCCGCAGAAAGATCCTCCTGATTGGGCTATGGCTGATCAAGCCGGCTAATCCTCGTAAGCTGCCACTGGTGAGAACCGGCAACACGGCTAAACAAAAATCCCCTCACACCGTTTAGTGGGTGTGAGGGGATTTTTTATAAGGATGAGGCGGCAGCGTCCTACTCTCCCACGCAGTTTGCCCGCGCAGTACCATCGGCGCAGAGGAGCTTAAC